>Ga0190272_10000077_pt1 | contig 69111 bp, 69 predicted proteins | sample Popmic504T_FD_133746 | JGI IMG/M metagenome (GOLD analysis project Ga0190272, IMG submission 133746) | Populus adjacent soil microbial communities from riparian zone of Shoshone River, Wyoming, USA - 504 T | ecosystem: Environmental > Terrestrial > Soil > Riparian zone | place: USA: Wyoming... | reverse complement strand
TCGGTCACGGCTTCGCGGTCCGCCGGATCTCCTCGGCGATGACGTCCTCCGCCGAAACCGTTCCGAACGCGACCTCTCTGAGGGACTCCTGCCAGGCGTCGTCAAGGGTCTGGCCTTCCAGCGCCGCGCTGGCCGCGGCCTGGGTGACCGCCACCTCGGGGTCGTGGCGCTGGCGCGAGTAGAAGGCACGCATCTGGTCGTGGGAGATCTCCTGTGAGCTCCTCTCGCCCTCGGCCGAGCCGCCCCTGGCCACTATCCACGGTATTTCCTGGTGGGTCATCCGCGACAGGGATTCGGCCGAGAACGAGCCGTACTTCCGCACCACCCACTCGATGGTCTCGATGGCCTCGTTCTCCAGGTTCTCCGATCGACCCGCCGGCCACTCGGAGACCTCGAAAACCTTGCGATGTCGTCTGTGCAGGGCGGGAACGACCGGACCTCTTGCCCACGCTTCTATCCGATCCGGAAACAAGGCCGATCCCGTGATGGCGAGGTGCCAGGCCTGCGAGTAGAAGACCATCTTCTGCAACTTCATCGCGGTCACCGGGCCGGTTCGGACCAACAATGCGGCTGCTATGTCGTCGACTCTGCTCATCTGGGCACCTGGTCGGTCAGGGCCAGCGGACCTGGAGGGGGCGGGTGGTGTAGCGGCCGTACGGTTCCAGCGCAGCCTCCACGCGGCCGCGGTCGGCGGCGGTGAGGGTGACCAGCGGCCGGACGTCGACGACGGTGTGGCCGCGGGCGACGGACCGTTTCCAGGTGCCGACCACCCGGCCGCCGCGCACGATCGTCGGCTGGAAGACGCCGTTGCCGCCGGGGATGATGGCCTGCTTGTGCTCGTCGGCGAGCATGAGCGAACGGTCCTTGAAGCCCAGCAGGTACTCGTCGAACCCGGGCAGCGCCAGCAGGTCGTCCGGCGCGGGTGCGATCGGGGCGTCCAGAAGGGCGGGGTCGAGGTGCATGTCCCGGCCGTCGACCCGGACCGTGGCCAGAGCATCACCCGCGGCGGCGATGCCGAGCTTCGCGTCGGCGGCGGTCAGGCCGGTCCAGCCGGCGAAGTCCTGCCGCGTGGTGGGGCCGTGGCTGCGGAAGTACCGCTGCGCGATCGTCGCCAGCGCCTCCTCGCGGCCGGGGCGGTGCTGGTCCGGCGCCCATTCGTCGAGCAGCACGAAGGTCTGCTCGGTGCCGATGTTCGGCGCGATGCAGGTGACGCCGCGCTGGCTGGCGTACCAGAGCAGGTGGTAGCCGAACTGCCCGGCGCCGGTGATCCCGGCGTCGGCGAGCGCCTCGAGGCACTGCGCCCTGGTGAGGCGACCGCCGCCGGCGAGCGCGGCGCCCAGCACGTCGACGGCCCGGTCCGCGGTCTCCTCGTCGAGCCCGACGACGTCGCGGCGCGCCCGCGCCCCGGCCAGCGCGCGGACTCCCATGACGTCGAGCATCCACCGTGCGTCGCGCGGCGGCACCAGATGCACGGTGCCGCGCATCGGCCAGGTCCGCAGGGCCTCGCGGCGCTCCAGCGCGTCCTGCACGTCCCGCACCGTGGTGCCGGGCAGCCGGGCGCCCAGCGACCACATGGCACTCGCGAGATCCTGGGCCTGCATGGCGCCGAACCACGTGACGACCCCTGCCACATCCGCCGCGGCCGCGCCGGGGTCCGACAGCAGCAGGCTCCGCATCCGCAACGCCAGCGCGTCGGCGGCGGTCAGCTCGGGCACGACCCCGGGTGAATGGCGCATTCGCCCGACTCTATTGGCCGAATGTGCCATCCACCCAGAACGCGGCGACCGGCGTTCGACCCGGACTGTGGTGGGACGTGCTTGGCTGGGAGAGCGATCCGGTGACGTGCGGAGGTGAGGGCGATGAGCGCCAGGCTCAAGCAGCGGCTGCTCCTGTGGGCGGTCGTGGCCGCGGTGGCCGTCGAGACGATCGTGACGCTGGTGCTCGACGTCCACTGACGGTCAGCCGTCGTCCGCCCGGCACGCCTGGCACGCCACTGTGGTCTCGGTGACCAACTTGGCCGCCGCGTCGATCGCGGACCGCAGTTCGTCGGGCCCGGTGCCCAACCCGCCGAGCACCGAGTGGGCGCGGCCCGCGAAGTTGTTGGGCGCCAACGGAAGCCGTCCGGCCGAGGCCACCAGACCCTTCTCGTTGACCACCCAGCGCCCGGCTCGGCCGTGCAGCGCGTGGGCACACACCCCGACGGCGCGGAAGAGGCAGCCCGCGATGTACGTGGTGTCGCCCCGGCCGACGGCCTTGCGGGCGACGTCGACCAGGAACCCCGCCTCCCAGAGCCCGGCCACCAGTGCGTCGGACAACCGGGCCGGGTAGCGCCGGGTGTGCTCGCGGAGCTCGGCCAGCCGGCCGGTCGGGTCGGCCAGGACCACCCCGAGCGCCAGCTCGGCCGGATAGGCGAAGTCGGGAAACCCCAACGGATGCCCGGCCTGCACGTGGAAGCGGTAGCGGCCCTGCTCGGCCTCGCGCCGGCAGGTACGGACCCGGCCGAGGTCCCGGTAGATCCAGTCGACCTTCGCCTCGCCGATGGTGAGCCACCCGCCGCCGTCGACCCACGGCCCCCACTCGCCCGGCGCCGTCACCCGCGCCGACGGCCCGGCGAGCTCCCTCGCCAGCTCGCCGAGCGCGGCCAGGTCGATGGGCGGCTCGTAGTACAGGCCGAGGTCGTGGTCGGACTCCGGGGTGTGGTCACCCCTGGCGCGGCTGCCGCCGAGCGTGACGCCGACGATGCCGGATACTTGTACGAGCCGTTCCGCGAGTCGGGTCGGTGTGTGGTCCATGGTCTCCCGTATCTTATGCGTTCTTGTTCGGTCGAAAAAGGCTTTGGACGGATGCTGTCGGTTTTCTTGGGTTGGCCGGCCCCTGGCGGTCGGAGGGCTTCTTTCCTTCTTGTGGGCTGGTCTTCCTGTGGTCCGGCCGGCGGTCGGGTGGTCCTTGTTTCCTTCTTGGGTGACGCCATGATGTGGATCATTTTGATATTATTGGGGCATGTCGGGTGGGGCTCATTGGCAGCGTTGCGGTGAGGAACTGCTGCGCATTGTGGCGTCGCATGAGGAGGCCATGCGACGCGAGTACGCCCTGTCGCTTGAATTGATCGCCGAGTTGGCCACCCGCGACGTGGCGGCCGAGGTGGGCTATCCGAATCTGGCGGTGTTGTTGCGCGATGTGTTGCGGATCAGCCCGGCGGAGGCCCGGCGCCGATGGCCCACGCCGACGCCGTGACCGAGACGCCGTTGGTGAGCGGCGGAGTGACGCCGGCCCCGCTGCCGGTGGCCGCCGCCGCCCTGCGTGAGGGCACCTTGGGTCCTGACCACGTCGACGTGATCGCGAGGACCGGCGCACGGCATGGACCCTCGCACCCTCGTCAAAGTCGGACACCGCATCCGCGCCTGGCTGGACGAGGACGGAACGCCGCCGAACGAGCGGGAGTTGGCCGAGCCCGTCAACGAACTGCCCCTCACCACCAGGGCGAACGGTCGCACCGCGTTGCGCGGCGAACTCGATCCCGAGGCATCCGCACGTCGGTGCGAGCCGGGCTCTCCTCGACGGTGTCGGGCCGATCGACGCGGCGTCGGCCCGGCGGATCGCCTGCGACGCCAAGGTCATCATATTCGACACTGGGCCGATGGCGGTCCTACGGAGCTCGATAACCTCGTCCCGCTGTGCGGGCGACATCGTCGGCTGATCCATCACTCGGGCTGGGAATGTGTCGTCGTCGACGGAACCCCCGAATTCCGACCACCCGCATTCGTGGACGGCGGAAGAAAGCCGCGCCGCAATATCCTGCGACCGGGGTTCGGTCAGGGGCGCAGCTTGCCGGCGATGTCCGCTCCGGCCAACAGCAGCACCAGCACCGGAACCACGACCCGCGCGGGCATCCGGTAGCGGCCGCGGCCGTCCTGCTCGACGATCCGGGCCGACGTCAGGGCGCGGAGGTGGTGGTACAGCTGGCCGGTCGAGGACAGGCCGGCGGCCTCCTGCAGGTCGGCGGCGACCGCGGGGCCGGCGAGGAGTTGGCGGATCACCGAGGCCCGCGCCGGGTTCCCCAGGGCGGCCAGCACCCCGGTCGCGGCCGTGGTGTCGAGCTCCAGGGTGGCGGCGGGGGAGTAGCGGATGGTCCAGTTCACCTCGCCGTGCAGCGTCACCCTGCCCTGGTAGCCGATCTTACCCGAGCCGTCGGGCGAGACCGAGCCGTCGGGCGTGTCCGGGGCACCCCCAGGGTCCCGGGCGGCCGGACGTGACGGCGTCGGCGGGCCGCCGGCCTCCAGCGCGGCCACCCGCACCTCGAGGTCGGCGATCCGGTCGGTCCACTGGTCGTCGGTCACCGGCCGAGGATGCCTCAGCCGCCCGTCGCACACCTCAGCCGGTCCAGCGTGGCCGGCTCGGTCATCGCGCCGATGAGGAGCTGCTGGTGCGCGAAGCTCTGCGTCGCGGTCACCCACGACTCCAGCGGCATCTCGCGCACCATGAGGACGGCCGACGCCGTGGTGCCACCCGTGCGGCGCAGGGTCATGCCCTCGGTGACGATCCCGGGCAGCGATCCGCCCTTGAAGCCCAGGCCGAGCGCGCCGTCGGGCGGCGGCTGCCACTCCAGCTCCTGGCGGGCGGCGTCGGCGCCCGGTCCGAGTGACCCGTCGGAGATCGCCCTGTGCAGCGCGGACAGGCCGCTGGCCGGCGCGCGAGCGGTGCCGTCGGCCCACGCCGGCTGGTGCTCCGGCGGCGGCTGCGGTGCCGACCCGACCTCGGCGCGGAATGCCGCGTCGGCCGCGTACCGACGACCCAGCGTCAGCTCGGTGGCGGCCCGCTCCTCGCGGGAGGCGTCCGACGGCGGACCCAGGTCGGGGCGCAGCAGCACCACCAGCTGGCCGGCGAAGGCGGGCAGGTCGGCGGCGGACCAGCCCACCCGGTCCGCCGTCGAGCGCAGCGCGGCGTCACCCAGCCGGTCGCGGAGCAGGTCGGCCGCGCCGTTGTCGCTGAACCGGATCATCACCGTGGCCAGGTCCGCGAGGCGGACGGTGCGTCGTGGGTCGAGCGCGTGGCTCCCGTCGTGCGGCACCTGCAGGAAGTCGAGCGACCGCGGGTGCGCGCCGCCGTCGTAGCCGGGGACGTACCAGCTCTCCCACTCCGCCGTCGTCACCGGCTGCCCGGCGTCGAGCGTCCCGTCGGCGACGGCCGAGGTGAACGCCGCGAGATGCAGCACCTTGCTCGCCGACGCGGCCGGAGCGCCAGGAGCACCAGGAGCGCCAGGAGCGCCAGGAGCGGGCGCGGCTGGGCCGGCCCCGTCGGCGCGGTGCGTGACCACCGTGCCGCGGCCGTCGTCCACCACGAGCGCGACGTCCTCACGGTGCGTGCCCACCCAGCCGAGCCAGCCCTCCGCGGTGTCGGTGCCGGCGGCCGGGAGCTCGCCGCACGTCGGCACCGTCGCGCTCAACTACCGAGGTCGCAACGCGGCGGCGTCAGGCGGGCCCGTTGAACCGGTCGCGGAGCTGGAACTTGCGGATCTTGCCGAGCTGATCGCGGGGCAGCTCGTCGACGAACTCCAGCCTGGTGGGGTAGTACGCCTCGGTCATGCCGCGCCAGGTGAGGAACGACCTCAGATCCTCCAGGGTGGGGCGCTCCTCGCCGGGGACGACGACGGCGCACACGTCCTCCAGCATCCCGTCCCGGCAGGCCACGATCGCCACGTCCCGCACCTCAGGGTGCCGGAGCAGCTCGTCCTCCAGGTCGCGGACGGGGATCATGACGCTGGCGCTCTTGTCGTAGATGCGGTCGGCCACGCGGCCGACGATGCGGATGCCCCCTCGGCCGTCGGGGTGGGCGAGGTCGCCGGTGTCGAACCAGCCGGCCGGGCCGTCGTCCGTGCTGGGGGTGATCCGGCCGATGTCGCCGGTGACGGTGCCCAGGCACAGCGAGGCGCCGCGCACCTGCAGTGATCCAATGCCGCCCTCGGTGCCGTCGGGGGTCACCACCCGCAGCTCCAGCCCCGGCAGGGCGCGGCCGTCGCTGTGCGCCGACCAGTCCCACGGGTCGTCGGCGCCGACGACCGTGCCGACCACGATCTCGGTCATCCCCCACACCGAGCGCAGTGGCACGCCGAAGACCTCCTGCACCACTGGCGTCAGCTCGGCCGGGACCGTGGTGCCGCCGGAGGAGACGGTGTTCAGCGACGGGAACCTCCGCGGCCGCCGGGACTGCGCCTCGGCCAGCGCGAAGAGCTTCTGCGGGGTCGCGAGCAGGCGGGTGGCGTCGGCCTGCTCCATGACGTCCAGCAGCTGCTCCGGATCGAATACGTCCTGGTAGACGCCGGCGCCGCCGGTGAGCAGCGGGCCGAACACCGTCCACAGCGGGCCGGCGATGTGGCTGACGCGCAGCGTCGCGGCGCCCCGGTCCGCGCCGGGACCGCCCGGGCTCATCTCCGACATCCAGCCGCGCGCCCCGGAGTAAAGGGTGTTGAAGCTGTGGAGCACACCCTTGGACTCGCCGGTGCTGCCGGACGTGAACAGGACCAGGCACGCCTTGTCCGGATCGAGGCGCGGCCACGACGACCGGTCCGGACTCTCCCGGCCGTCGACGAAAAGCTCGGCGAAGTCGATGGCGCCGGTTCTGGCCGCGTCGCCGTACACCACCCGGTGGCGCAAATTGGGCAGCACGGGTGCCATTTCGGCGAGTGCCTGCGAATGGTCGTAGCCGCCCCAGTGATCAACCATGACGCAGACCTGGGCCCTGGTTCGCGTCATCGCACGCTCGATCTCGCGCGAGCGGAGCTCCGGCACCATCGGCTGCGCGATCGCGCCCACCCGCAGGCAGGCGAGGAGCAGGCAGGCCGTTTCCCACCAGTCCGGGAGCTGGAAGGCGACCACCTCGCCCGGCTGCACGCCCAGATCGAGGAGCGCGCCCGCGAACCGGTGAACGTACTGGTCGAACTCCCGGTAGGTCAGCACGCGGGGGGTGTCGTCGCCGGCACGACCGGTGATGAGGGCCGGGGACTCCGGGTGCAGGCGTACCCACGCGGCGAGGTCGTCGAAGAACGTCTCGTCCCGCCACCAGCCGTTGTCGCGGAATTGACGCGCGTGCTCCGGGCGTGCGGTCAGCATTGCCGGAGTCGTCATTGTGCAGCCTCCGCGGCCGTCGGGCGTCCAACTCGGGGAGGACGCCGCATCAATTGGGCCAGGAGCTTACATAGGACGCCGGGGCTGTGGAATAAACGCGTAGTAGCAATTATGACCCAAGTGGCGACACGCTGTTACCGTCGTGGTCACATTCTGCATTCGTTCTGCTACTGCGTGGATATCGCGTTCGCATCTGCCGGAGTGCGGTCCGCCATTTCGTCGAAGCACTCGCGGACGGCGCGGACCGGGTCCGTCGCGTAGGTCGGCACCAGGTCGTGCCGGCTCCGCCGCCGTAGCGTGGCCGACCGCTTGGTGCCCCGTCGGCGACGCTCCTGTCGGGGGCCGGCGATATGGTCCGGCTGGACGGCGGGGAATACGGTGTACGGATCAAGTCGGAAGGAGCACCCGATGAGCGGGGTACGGGTACTGGTCGGCACGCGCAAGGGCGCGTTCATCCTCACGTCGGACGGCAAGCGCGAGAAGTGGGACGTCAACGGTCCGCACTTCGGCGGCTGGGAGATGTACCACCTGAAGGGCTCGCCGGTCGATCCCGACCGGTTGTACGCCTCGCAGTCCAGCGGGTGGTTCGGCCAGCTCATCCAACGCTCCGACGACGGCGGGAAGACGTGGTCGCCGGTCGGCAACAAGTTCGAGTACGACGGCATCCCCGGTACCCACCAGTGGTACGACGGCACGCCGCACCCGTGGGAGTTCGCGCGCGTCTGGCACCTCGAGCCGTCGCTGTCCGACCCGGACATGGTCTACGCGGGGGTCGAGGACGCGGCCCTGTTCCGCACCGTCGACGGCGGCCAGTCCTGGCACGAGCTGTCGGGCCTGCGTGACCACGACACCGGTCCGCAGTGGCAGCCGGGCGCCGGCGGCATGTGCCTGCACACGATCATCCTCGACCCGCGCGACGCGTCGCGGATCTTCGTCGCGATCTCGGCGGCCGGCGCGTTCCGCAGCGACGACTCCGGCAAGTCGTGGCGCCCGGTGAACCGCGGCCTGCGCTCGCAGGGCATCCCCGACGAGGACGCCGAGGTCGGCCACTGCGTGCACAACCTCGCGATGCACCCGTCGCGCCCCGACGTGCTGTTCATGCAGAAGCACTGGGACGTCATGCGCAGCGACGACGCCGGCGAGTCCTGGCGCGAGGTCAGCGGCAACCTGCCGACCGACTTCGGCTTCCCGATCGACGTCCACGCGCACGAGCCCGACACCATCTACGTGGTGCCGATCAAGAGCGACTCGGAGCACTACCCGCCGGACGGCAAGCTGCGCGTCTACCGCAGCCGCACCGGTGGCGACGAATGGGAGCCGCTCACCAAGGGTCTGCCGCAGGCCAACTGCTTCGTCAACGTGCTGCGCGACGCCATGTCGGTCGACTCGCTCGACTCCTGCGGCGTGTACTTCGGCACCACCGGCGGCCAGGTGTACGGCTCGTTCGACGCCGGCGACTCGTGGCAGCCCATCGTCCGCGACCTGCCACCCGTGCTGTCCGTCGAGGTGCAGACGCTGCCATGATCCGCGTCAAGCTCCCCACCCACCTGCGGCGGCTCGCGCAGGTGGACGGCGAGGTGCGGCTCGACATCGAGGGCGAGGCCACGCAGCGGCGGGTCCTCGACGAGCTGGAGGCTCGCTACCCGGTGCTGCGCGGCACGATCCGCGACCACACCACGCTCAAGCGCCGCGCGTTCGTCAGGTTCTTCGCCTGCGAGGAGGACCTGTCGCACACCCCGCCCGACGACCCGCTGCCCGACCCGGTCGTGAAGGGCACCGAGCCCTTCCTGATCGTCGGCGCGATGGCCGGCGGCTGAGTTGGACGACGTCTGAGGAGCGGGCGGTCGAATGCGGAACCGTTGGGACGCGGGGGCCGCACCGGCCGACCCGCTCGATCAGTGCGTGTACGGCTCGCGGCTGCTCGGCCGTGAGCCCGACCTCGTGCTGCACGGTGGCGGCAACACGTCGGTGAAGGACACCGTCACCGACGTGACGGGCCGGTCGGTCGACGTCCTGTACGTCAAGGGCAGCGGGTGGGACCTCGCGTCCATCGAGCGGCCGGGGTTCGCGCCGCTGCGACTGCACCGGCTGCGCGACCTGCTCGGCTGCGAGCGGCTGCCGGACAGCCGGATGATGAACGAGCTGCGCTGTGCCCTGCTGGACGCGTCGGCCCCTGACCCGAGCGTGGAGACGCTGCTGCACGCCGCCCTGCCTCATCCCGCGGTGCTGCACAGCCACGCCGACGCGGTCATCACGCTCACGAACCTGGACCGGCCGCTCGTCGACGAGGTGTACGGCGACCGCGTCGTGGTGATCCCGTACGTGATGCCGGGGTTCGACCTCGCCCGCCGGTGCGCCGAGCTGTTCGCCGAGCAGGCCGGTCCGCACACCGTCGGCATGGTTCTGCTCAACCACGGCCTGTTCACGTTCGGCGCCGACACCAGGGAGGCCTACGATCGGCACATCGAGCTGGTGACGCTCGCCGAGGAGCGCATCGCCAAGGCCCAGGCGCCCACCAGGACCGCGGTGTCACAGGTGCCACGGGTGTCGCCGGTGTCGCCGGTGTCGCCGGTCGAGCTGGCCGCGATCCGGCGCGCGGTGTCCGACCTCGCCGGGGCACCCATGATCGTCACCCGGCACACGGACGAGGCGACGATGGCGTTCGTCGCGCGCCCCGACCTGGCCTCGGTGGCCGACCGTGGTCCGGCCACCCCGGACCACGTGATCCGCACCAAACGGGTGCCGCTGGTCGGGCGTGACCTCGACGGGTTCGCCGAGCGGTACCACCGGTACTTCGCCGACCACGGCAGCGCCGAGCTGACCATGCTCGACCCGGCGCCGCGGGTCGTGCTCGACCCCGGCCTCGGCATGCTCAGCGTCGGCCGGCGGGCGAAGGACGCGGACATCGCCGCCGACATCTACGCCCACACGATGCGCATCATCACCGCGGCGGACGCCCTCGGCGGCTACCGCGCCCTGCCCGCGTCGGACCTGTTCGACATGGAGTACTGGGAGCTGGAGCAGGCCAAGCTGCGCCTCGCCGGGCGACCGGCCGCGTTCACCGGCGAGGTGGCGCTGGTGACCGGCGCGGCGTCCGGCATCGGGAAGGCGTGCGCCGACGCGCTGATCGCCAGGGGTGCGAGCGTCATCGGCATCGACCTGGCGCCGTCGGAGCGTTCCGGGCCGGAGTACCTCGGGCTGCGGGCCGACGTCACCGACCCGGCGGCGCTCGCCGAGGCCGTCGAGCGCGGCGTGGCCCGGTTCGGCGGCGTCGACATGGTGGTGCCGTCGGCCGGTGTCTTCCCCGGCGACATGCCGATCGCCGCGCTCGACGCCCCGACCTGGCGGCGCACCATGGCCGTCAACCTCGACGCCGTCGCGGCCCTGCTCGCCGCCACCCACCCACTGCTCGCCCTCGCCCCGCGCGGGGGACGCGTCGTCGTCGTGGGGTCCAAGAACGCCCCGGCGCCGGGTCCGGGCGCGGCCGCGTACTCCGCGTCCAAGGCGGCCGTCACCCAGCTGGCCAGGGTGGCCGCGCTGGAGTGGGCGGCCGACCGGATCCGGGTGAACGTGGTGCACCCCGACGCCGTGTTCGATACCGGACTGTGGACCCGTGAGGTGCTCGAACAGCGGGCCGCGCACTACGGCGTCACCGTCGAGCAGTACCGGCGGCGCAACCTCCTCGGCGTCGAGGTCACCAGCGCGTCCGTCGGCCGGCTGGTCGCCGAGCTGTGCTCCGACACCTTCGCCCACACCACCGGCGCCCAGCTCCCCATCGACGGCGGCAACCCCCGCGTGATCTGACCCCCACGGGCCTCTCGCATCCGTGTGGCCGCTGTCGAGGTCCGGAAACGGCCACACGGATGCGAGACGCCGGGGGTCTGGCGGGGGGAACCGGGGAGAATGGGCGCATGGGTGAGCTGAGGTGGCCGCCGGCGCCGGTGGACCCGGGGGGCGACGGGGCGGCGCGGATGCTTCCGGCGCTCGCCTACACCGGGCCCGACGTGCTGGCCTGGGAGCGGCGGCACCTGTTCGCCGGCACCTGGAGCTGCGTCGGCCGCATCGACGAGGTGCTCGGCGAGGCCACGCACCGGGCCGTTGTCGTCGGCGACATCCCGGTGCTGCTGACGGCGGGCGCGGACGGCCGGCTCGCGGCCTTCGCCAACACGTGCCGCCACCGTGGGCACGAGCTGCTGCCCGAGGGTGGCACGTCGGATCGGCGCGCGGTGGTGTGTCCGTACCACGCGTGGGTGTACGGGCTCGACGGTGAGCTGCGGGCCGCGCCGGGGTTCCGCGACGTGCCCGACTTCGACGCCGCCGACCACGGGCTGGTGGCCCTGCCGGTGCGGGAGTGGCACGGGTGGGTGTTCGTCAACGCCACCGCCGACGCGGCCCCGTTCGACCTGCACCTCGGCGGCCTCGCCGGGCTGGTGGCGCCGTACGCCCCCGAGCGGCTGCGGACGGCCGCCCGCCACGAGTACGAGGTGCGGGCCAACTGGAAGGTGATCGTCGAGAACTACCAGGAGTGCTACCACTGCCCGCACATCCACCCCGAGCTGTGCGCCGTGTCGCCGCCGACCAGCGGCGACAACTACGACCTGCCGGGCGCCTGGGTCGGCGGCTTCATGGACCTGCGCGACCACGCGGAGACCATGTCGTTCGACGGCCGCTCCGGCGGCGTGTTCCTGCCGGGGGTCGACCGTCGCCGGGTGCTCTACCTGGCGCTCGTGCCGGACCTGCTGCTGTCGCTGCACCCGGACTACGTGATGACCCACCGGCTGCGGCCGCTGGCGCCGGACACCACGCACGTCGAGTGCACCTGGCTGGTGCCGGACGGCGACGCCGACGTGGCGTACGCCGAGGGGTTCTGGGACCGGACCAACCGGCAGGACTGGGCGGCGTGCGAGTCGGTGCAGCGCGGCCTGACGTCCCCGCACTTCCGCCCAGGGCCGTTCGCCCCGAACGAGGACGCCGTGCACCGGTGGGTGACCCTGATCGGCCGCGCCTACCGGGGCCACCGGCCGTGGATGTGAGTGACAGTCTCAGCGGGACGTGAGGTCCAGCGTCACCCCGGCGACGCGTCGCTCGAAGTCGATCAGGTGCCGCTTGCGGTGCAGCCCACCGCCGTACCCGGTGAGGCCGCCGCTCGACCCGACCACGCGGTGGCACGGCACGATGATGCTGATCGGGTTCCGCCCGTTGGCCAGGCCGACGGCCCGCGACGCGGTGGGCTGCCCGATGCGCTCGGCGAGCTCGCGGTAGGAGATGACCTCGCCGAACGGGATCTCGCGCAGCGCGGCCCACACCCGCTGCTGGAACGGGGTCCCGACGAGCGCCAGTGGCAGGTCGAACTCGGCGCGACGGCCGTCGAAGTACTGGGCCAGCTGGTCGGCCACCTCGGCGAACGCGCCGGGGTCGGGGTCGCCGAGCAACTCCGGCGTCGGTGGGTACCGCGACTGCTCCAGGTAGAGGCCCGCGAGGACCCCGTCGCCCGCCGCCAGGGTGATCGGGCCGATCGGGCTGTCCACGACGGTGTGGGTCCGGTGCTCCATGAACGCCTCCGTGTTCGCCGGGCGGCGCGCCCTGTTCGTTCCGACCACTCGCGTTTCAACGACCGAACATCCGCGTCGGTCGCGCTCGTCACTCGTTCGGTGAGGGGAGCGGGGTGCCGCTGCGCTGGGTGATCATGGACAGGAGCAGGTCGCTCTCGTTGGTCTGCGCGACGGCCATCTGCGACGCGAGGTTGCGCACCACGCCGACCTCGGCCCGCTCGGCGGCGTAGCGCAGCATCTCGACCCCGCCCTGGTGGTGACGGAGCATGAGCTGCAGGAACCGCAGGTCGAACGCCGCTCCGGTGAGGCGGTCCAGCTCCTTCAGCTCGTCGGGGGTGGCGACCCCCGGCATGGTGGCGACCTTGCCGTCGGCGCTCACCGGGCCGGTGTGGGCGTGGGTGGACCCGGTCATCCACCCCATGTACCCGCCGATCGGCAGCGGGTCACGCCCCCACAGGTTCAGCCACCCCTGCATCCGGCCGACCTGCTCGGTCTGGCCGGTCTCGATGTCGAACGCGACGTGTTTGATCGCCTCGTCGGTGGTGCGGTCGCGCGCCAACCCGGCCATGTAGATCGCCTGCCGGTGGTGCACCGACATGTCCTGACAGAAGCCGGTGGCGACCGAGTCCGGGCTCGGCGCGGCCGTCTCCGACGTCCTCGACTGGGCGATCAGCAGTCCGGCCGCGGCGCCGACCAGGAGTACGGCCAGCACCGCGGCGGTGACCACGAGGACGCGGGCCCACCCCGGGGTGGGGGCAGTGGGCTCCTGGTCGTCCTCGTCAGACATCAGCCGGTTGCCGACGTGGGCGGCGGTGCGGTGGTGGCGGCCGGGGCCGACGGGGCCGATGGGTCGATGGTCGCCGACGGGTCCGTCGCCGGCGGCTGGCCGGCCGGGGCGTCGGTCGGCGGCGTGCCACCCGTCATCGGGACCGCGTCAGGGCCTGGCTCGGTGCCGACGAACGGCGACGGCGCGTCCACGTTCCAGGTGCCCGGCGTCGGGTCGCAGGTGCCGCCGACCTCGGGGTACTGGTACGGGTTGACCCGCAGCGCGCGGACGAACTGGTCGATCCGCGGGTCGTCGGCGCTGTCCAGCTTGAGCTGGTGGCCCCACGACTGGAGCGAGATCGGCTTGTCCAGGTCGGGGTACGGCGACAGCATGATGTGCTGCTCGCCCTCCACCTTGGCCTTGAGGGTGTCCAGCGCCGGGCCGGTCACCTGGTCCGCGTTGTACGCGATCCAGACCGCGCCGTGCTCCAGCGGGTGCACCATGTTCTCGTTGCGCACCGGGTCGGCGTAGACGACGCCGTTGCACGCGGCCCAGGTGGCATCGTGCGGGCCACCGAACGGCGGGAACTTGTCGTAGGCCACCCGCTGCGTCGCGTCGACGTGGCCGCGCGAGTCGGAGTAGTCGATCTTCTCGACACCCTGGATCTTGTCCGACGGGTCCTTGTTCTCCTCGGACGGTGTGTAGGCCGCCAGCGCGGCTTCCTTGTCCTGCTGGATGTCCCACTGCCGGTAGGAGTAGCCGAACACGGCCCCTGCGAACACCAGGACCGTGACCACGGCGGCAATCATGCCCCACGGCTTCGGCTTGTTCACCACAATGGACGACCGCGCGTTGCGGACAGCCTTGCTCGTCTTCCCGCTTGCCATGACCTCGCCTAACCTCCGCACCGTGTCACCGCTGACCGTGCGCACCCAGGGCAACGCCGCGCGTTGCCGTGCCCGGCCCCGGCCACACGACAGAACGCGGCGGGGTTGGGCACGGATCGCGCCGCGAGCCAGTCTAGGGACGGTGCGTCAGCCTGCCGTGAGGGCGGGGGTCACTCCATCGGTACGGCGTCGGGTCCGGGCGGGGTCGGGTCGAACGGCGGGGGGTTGGCGACGTCGAACGCGCCGGGGATGGCGTCGCAGGTGGCGCCGGGTTCGGGGTGGGTCGACGGGTTGGCCCGCAGGGTCCGGATGAAGGCCGCGATGCGCGGATCGTCGGCGCGGTCGAGCGTGAGTTGGTGGCCCCACGACTGGAGCGAGATGGGCCGGTCGAGGCCGGGATAGGGCGAGATCACCAGGTACGGCTGGCCGGTGACGACGGCCTGTAGCGAGCTGAGGTCGGCGCCGACGATCGTGGCCGGGTCGTAGGCGATCCACACCGCGCCGTGTTCCAGAGAGTGGACGAGGTTCTCGTTGCGCACCGCGGTGGCGTAGACGCGCCGTTGCACGCGGCCCAGACCGCGTCGTGCGGGCCGCCGAACGGTGGGGCCTTGTCGTAGGCCACCCGCTGGTCCGGCCCGACGTGCGCCGCGTTGGTGTACTGGACCACCTCGATGCCCTCGATGTCCGCGGCCGGGCTGTCCGGCGGCTCGGCCCCCGACGTGCCAGGGGAGGAGGACGACGAGCTCGGCTCGGCCCTGGCCTCGCCGCCCTGCTCGGCACCGCACCCCGCCGCGGCCAGCGCGACGGCCACCAGGGACACCATTCGCCACACCATGGCGTTGACGTTAGTCAGCGTGGGCCGACCCGGTCAGGGCGGTCCGGGCGACGCCATAGACTTCTCCGGTGACACCCGCCGCGCTCGCCGAGCTGATCCACGCGACGGCGACCGACGTGCTGGTCGAGCGGGGCATCGACGTGGCCGCCCTGGCGGCGGTGACCATCGAGCGGCCGCGCGACCCCGGTCACGGCGACTACGCGACCAACGTGGCGATGCAGAGCGCCAGGCGGGCCGGGGTGGCGCCGCGCGAGCTGGCCGGCTGGCTGGCCGAGGCGCTGCGCGCCAGCGGCGAGATCGACACCGCGGAGGTGGCCGGCCCCGGCTTCCTCAACCTGCGGCTGACGGCCGGCGCCCACGGCGCGATCGTGCGCGAGGTGCTCGTGGCCGGCGCCGCCCACGGCCGGGGCGACGAGCTCGGCGGGCAGCGGATCAACCTGGAGTTCGTGTCGGCGAACCCGACCGGCCCCATCCACCTCGGCCACACCAGGTGGGCGGCCGTCGGCGACGCGCTCGCCCGGATCCTGGTGGCCCGCGGCGGCGACGTCACCCGCGAGTACTACTTCAACGACGCCGGCGCGCAGATCGACCGCTTCGTGCGCTCGCTGGTGGCCGCGGCGCGCGACGAGCCGGCGCCGCCCGACGGGTACGAGGGCGCCTACGTCGCCGACATCGCCGCCGACGTGCTGCGCGTCGCCCCGGACGCGCTGGACCTGCCGGACGCGGAGCGCGACGAGACGTTCCGCCGCGTCGGCGTCGGGCTCATGTTCGACGCGATCAAGGCGAGCCTGCACGCGTTCCGGACGGACTTCGACGTGTACTTCCACGAGCGGTCGCTGCACGAGTCCGGTGCCGTGGACGTCGCGGTGGCCAGGCTCAGGGACTCCGGCCACCTGTACCTGCACGACGGCGCGTGGTGGCTGCGCTCCACCGACCACGGCGACGACAAGGACCGGCCGGTCATCCGCGGCGACGGCACGCCCGCCTACATCGCCGGCGACCTCGCCTACTACCTGGACAAGCGCTCCCGCGGCTTCGACCGCTGCGTGTACCTGCTCGGCGCCGACCACCACGGCTACGTCGCGCGGCTGCGCGCCGCGGCGGCCGCGTTCGGCGACGACACGGATACCGTCGAGGTGCTCATCGGCCAACTCGTGAACCTGCGGCGCGCCGGCTCGCCGGTGCGGATGAGCAAGCGGGCCGGCACCATCGTGACGCTCGAGGACCTGGTCGACGCGATCGGCGTGGACGCCGCCAGGTACGCGCTCGTCCGGTCGTCCGCGGACTCGCCGCTGGACATCGACCTCGACACGTGGGCCAGGCGCACCAACGACAACCCGGTGTTCTACGTGCAGTACGCGCACGCCAGGCTCGCCTCGCTGGCCCGCAACGCCGCCGAGCTCGGCATCGCGTTCGACCCGCCGACCGTGGACCTCGGGCCCCTCGAGCACGACCGCGAGGGCGAGCTGATCCGCGCCATCGGCGAGTACCCCCGCGTGGTGGCGTCGGCGGCGGCGCTGCGCGAGCCGCACCGGGTGGCGCGCTACCTGGAGGAGCTGGCCGGCTCATACCACCGGTTCTACGACGCGTGCCGGGTGCTGCCGCTCGGCGACGAGGAGCCGACGGACCTGCACCGGGCCCGGCTGGCGCTGTGCGGGGCCACCCGCCAGGTGCTGGCCAACGGGCTCGGCCTGCTCGGCGTGACCGCCCCGGACCGGATGTGAGTGTGAGAACGCAGTGAGGGCACATCCCGCCGGTTCCCGGCATGCCGACGGACAGGCTCCGAACAACACCGCGGGCCCGCGACCGTCCACAGTGGACGAACAGAACGGCCTGCCGCCGTTGGTGTGGCCGCGGGGCGCCACCCGCGCCGCCGACGGTGTCCTTCGACTGTCCGATGTGGACAGTCGGGAGCTGGCCGCGGAGTACGGAACGCCGCTGTTCGTGATGGACGAGGCCGACTTCCGGGCGCGCTGCGCCGAGTACACGGCCGCCTTCGGCGATCCGTCGCTGGTGCACTACGCGGCCAAGGCGTTCCTGTGCGCCGAGGTGGCCAGGTGGGTCGCCGACGAGGGGCTGTCGCTCGACGTGTGCTCCGTCGGCGAGTTGGCCGTCGCCCGGCGCGCCGGGTTCCCGGCCGCCCGGATCGCCATGCACGGCAACAACAAGTCGGTCGCCGACCTCACCGTGGCGCTCGACGCCGGCGTCGGCACGATCGTCCTCGACTCGTTCACCGAGATCGCCCGGCTCGACCACCTGGCGCGCGAGCGCGGCGTGACCGTCGACGTCATGGTGCGGCTCACCGTCGGCGTCGAGGCGCACACCCACGAGTTCATCGCCACCGCGCACGAGGACCAGAAGTTCGGCTTCTCGGTGGCCGAGGGAGACGCGGCCGAGGCCGTGCACCGGGTGTACAAGTCGGACCGGCTGAACCTGATCGGCCTGCACAGCCACATCGGCTCGCAGATCTTCGACGCCGACGGGTTCGACGTGGCGGCGCACCGGGTGATCGGGCTGCTCGTCGACGTGCGCAAGCAGCACGGCGACCTGGAGGTGCCCATCGTCGACCTCGGGGGCGGCCTCGGCATCGCCTACACCGAGGGCGACGACCCGCCGCCGGTGCGGGAGATCGCCGACCGGCTGCTGGCCATCGTCGACCGGGAGTGCGTACTGGCCGGGCTCCCGACGCCCCGCGTGGCCGTCGAGCCGGGCCGGGCGCTGGTGGGGCCGGGCACCGTCACCCTGTACGAGGTGGGGACCCTCAAGGACGTCGTCCTCGACGCCGGGGCGCAGCGGCGGTACGTGAGCGTCGACGGCGGGATGAGCGACAACATCCGCACCGCCCTCTACGACGCCCGCTACGACTGCCGCCTGGCGTCGCGTCCGGCGACGGCGCCCGCCGTGCTGTCGCGGGTCGTCGGCAAGCACTGCGAGAGCGGCGACATCGTGGTGCGCGACTGCTGGCTGCCAGAGGACCTCGCCCCCGGCGACCTGGTGGCGGTCGCGGCCACCGGCGCCTACTGCTACTCGATGGCCAGCAACTACAACCGGCTGCCGAGGCCGGCCGTGGTGGCGGTCCGCGACGGCCGGGCGCGGCCGCTGCTGCGCAGGGAGACCGTCGACGACCTGCTGCGGCTGGAGGTGGCCCAGTGACCGAGATCGGTGTCGCTCTTCTCGGCTGTGGGGTGGTCGGCACCCAGGTGCTGCGGCTGCTGCACAGCCAGGCCGACGACCTCGCGGCCAGGATCGGCGCCCCGGTCGTGCTGCGCGGGGTGGCGGTCCGCCGTCCGCACAAGCACCCCGGCGTCCCGGCCGACCTGCTCACCACCGACGCCGCCGGTCTCATCGCCCGCGACGACGTCGACGTGGTGGTCGAGGTGATCGGCGGGATCGAGCCGTCCAGGACGCTGCTGCGGTCGGCCCTCGCCGCCGGCCGGGCCGTGGTCACCGCCAACAAGTCGCTGCTCGCCGAGCACGGCGCCGAGCTGTTCGCGGCGGCCGACGAGACCGGCGCCGACCTCTACTTCGAGGCGGCGGTCGCCGGCGCCATCCCGCTGCTGCGGCCGCTGCGCGAGTCCCTGGCCGGCGACCGGATCAACCGTGTCATGGGCATCGTCAACGGCACAACGAACTTCATCCTGTCCGAGATGGACTCCTCCGGCGCCGGGTATGCCGAGGCGTTGGAGGAGGCCAGTCGCCTCGGCTACGCGGAGGCCGACCCGACGGCCGACGTCGACGGCTTCGACGCCGCCGCCAAGGCCGCGATACTGGCGAGCCTCGCGTTCCACACCAGGGTCACCGCGGCCGACGTGCACCGCGAGGGGATCAGCGACGTCACGGCGTCCGATCTTGCGGCGGCTCACGAACTGGGCCGCACCGTCAAGCTGCTGGCGATCTGCGAGCGGGTGGTCGGTGACGACGGGGCCGAGTCCGTGTCGGCCAGGGTGTACCCCGCGATGATCCCGCGGTCGCACCCGCTGGCCGGGGTCAACGACGCGTTCAACGCCGTGTTCGTCGAGGCCGACGCCGCCGGGGAGCTCATGTTCTACGGCCGCGGGGCCGGTGGCGCCCCCACGGCCAGCGCGGTGCTCGGCGACCTCGTCGCGGTGGCCCGCAACCGGGTGGCCGGCGGCCGTGGGCCCCGCGAGTCCGCCTACGCCGACCTGTCGATCCAGGAGATGGGCCGCACCTGGACGCGCTACCACGTGAGCCTCGACGTCGCCGACCGCGCCGGGGTGCTCTCCGCCGTGGCCAACGTGTTCGCCGAGCACGACGTGTCGATCGCCGCGGTCCGTCAGCAGGGCCGCGGGGTGGACGCCAGCCTGGTCATCGTCACCCACGCCGCACCCGACGCCGCGCTGCGCGGCACCGTCGACAAGCTCTCGCGGCTCGACTCGGTGCGCGAGGTGGTCAGCGTGATGCGCGTGGAAGGGGACCCCCATGCCTCGTGAGTGGCAAGTGGTGTCAGAGCACCAAACGGCGCTCACGACTTATCCACAGGGCAGGCCGTGGCCGGGGATCATCGAGGCGTACCGGGCGCGGATGCCGGTGCCGCCCGGTTGGACCGTCGTGACGCTGCACGAGGGCGACACCCCGCTGCTGCCCGCCCCGCACCTGTCCCGGCTCACCGGGTGCGAGGTCCACCTCAAGGTCGAGGGCGCCAACCCCACCGGCTCGTTCAAGGACCGCGGCATGACCGTGGCCGTGACCGCCGCGCTCGCCGAGGGCAGCCGCGCCGTGCTGTGCGCGTCGACCGGCAACACGAGCGCGTCGGCCGCCGCGTACGCCGCGCGGGCCGGCCTCACCTGCGCCGTCCTGGTGCCACGCGGCAAGATCGCGCTCGGCAAGCTCGCCCAGGCCGTCATGCACGGCGCGCGCATCCTCACCATCGAGGGAAACTTCGACGACTGCCTCGAGCTGGCCCGCAAGACCACGGCGGCGCACCCCGTCGTCGCCCTGGTGAACTCGGTGAACCCGGTACGGATCGAGGGGCAGAAGAGCGCGGCGTTCGAGGTGTGCGACGCCCTCGGCCGCGCCCCCGACGTGCACTGCCTGCCGGTCGGCAACGCGGGCAACATCACCGCCTACTGGCGCGGCTACCACGAGTACGCGACCGACGGCGTGGTCCCGGCGACGCCGCGGATGTTCGGCTTCCAGGCGGCCGGCGCGGCGCCGCTGGTGTTCGGCGCGCCGGTGCGTGACCCGGAGACCATCGCCACCGCCATCCGGATCGGCTCGCCAGCGTCGTGGCACGGAGCGGTCACCGCGCGGGACGAGTCCGGCGGGCTCATCGACGCGGTCACCGACGAGCGCATCCTCGACGCCTACCACCTGCTGGCCTCCCGCGAGGGGGTGTTCGTGGAGCCGGCGTCGGCCGCGTCCATCGCCGGGCTGCTGATGGTGGCCGCCGACGGACGGCTGCCGCGCGGCTCCCTCGTCGTGTGCACGGTGACCGGGCACGGGCTGAAGGACCCCGACACCGCGCTGCTCGACCGCCCGCGCCCCGAGCCGGTGCCGGTCGACCCGCACGCGGTCGCCGCCGCGCTCGACCTCGCGTGACGGCGGAGCGGGGCGCGGAGCACGCCGCGGAGCCTGCCGCGGCGCGTGGCGTCGTGATCGAGGTGCCGGCGTCGTCGGGCAACCTCGGGCCGGGGTTCGACGCGTTCGGCCTGGCTGTGGGCCTGTACGACCGCGTCGAGGTGTGGCCGACCGACCGGGGCGTCACCGTCGAGGTCACCGGTGAGGGCGCGGCCACGGTGCCCCGCGACGACACCCACCTGGTGGTCCGCGCGGTCCGGGCCACCCTGGACGCCCTCGGCGCCGACGTGCCGGGGTTCGCGCTGCGCTGCCACAACCGGATACCGCACTCCCGCGGGCTCGGGTCGTCCGCGGCGGCCGCGGTCGCCGGGGTGGCCGCCGGGTACGCCCTGGCCGGGGTCGAGCTCGACGCGGCCGAGCGCACCGGCCGGGCGTTGCAGCTGGCCGCGGCCTTCGAGGGGCACGCGGACAACGCCGGGCCGAGCCTGCTCGGTGGGATCGTCGTCGCCTGGAGCGAGGGCGGGGTGTTCCACGCGGCGCGCCTGCGCCCGCACGACCGCCTCGCGCCCGTGCTGCTGGTGCCGTCCGCCGAGTCGTCGACCGCGCACACCCGTGGGCTGTTGCCGCCGGCCGTGCCGCACGGGGACGCGGCGTTCAACGTCGGACGCGCCGCACTGCTGGCGCACGCGCTCACCGCCGCGCCCGAATTGCTGCTCGACGCCACGGCCGACCGGCTGCACCAGCCCTACCGGCGTGGCGCGTACCCGGCGACCGGCGCACTCGTGGACGCGCTGCGGGCCGCCGGGGTGCCCGCCGTTGTGTCCGGCGCCGGGCCCACCGTCCTTGCCCTGACCTGCGGCGATCCGCTGCCGGCCGGGGTGGATCTCACCGGCTTCGCGGTGTGCCCGCTGCCCGTCGACCCCGCCGGGGTCCGCGTCCGCGCGTGAGGTGTCGGTGAGCTGCGGAGTTGGGTTCGCCACGCCGAGCGGGGTGGTTGTTGCCCGTGGCGGCGGTGAGGGCTACGCTCGATGTTGTTCAGCCACTGGGCGCTAGGGCGCCGGTGCTCATCCGGTTTTCGTCCGGGTGGAAATTCTCCCCGCAAGCCCGGCCGCTGCCGCTGCGATGGGGAGCGAAGGCACCCGACCGGCGTGGTGGCCGGACGAATCCCGTGTGCGGATGGAACGCGACCCAGGAGGCATTGGGCACGGTGCCGTCAGGTCGCCTACCCGACATCGGGAACTGGCGCCACCTTGCGTCCCGCAAGGTGGTACGTCCGCTGGTCCGCGCGGTGCGCGCTGGCCGGTTAGGAAGGATTTTTGTGAGCGATACCGATCTCCTCAGCACTGCGGCGCCCGACGCCCAGGCCGACGCGACGACCGCGTCCGATGCCCAGGCCGCGCCGGCTGAGAACGGCCCGGCGGACAACGGCGCGGACAATGGTGCAGCCCCCCGCCGTCGTGCCGGACTGTCCGGCATGGTGCTCGCCGACCTGCGGCAACTCGCCGGAACGCTGGGCATCGCCGACACCGCCGGGATGCGCAAGGGCGACCTGATCGCGGCCATCAAGGAGCGTCAGGGAGGCGGTGGCACCGCAGGCGACCGGCCCACGCCGGCCGAGACCGACGCCCCCGTCGCCGCCGCTCCGGTGACCGCCCCGCCGCAGCCGACCGCTGACCAGGCGACCCCCGACCAGGCCGCCGCGACGCAGGCCCCGGCCGCGCAGGTCACCGACGAGGCCGCCGCGGTGCCCACGCAGCGTTCCGAGGACGCCCCGCCCCGCGAGGCCCGTGGCCGCCGCCGGGCCGCCAGCCGTCCCGCCGGGGCGCCGGCCCAGCCCGCGCTGGGTGACGACACCGGCCCCGCCGAGCAGCCCGCGACCGAGCAGGCCGACCGAGGCGACCGTGCCGACCGGAACGACCGGGGTGACCGGGGTGACCGCTCCGACCGGCAGAGCCGCTCCGACCAGGCCGACCGCGGTGACCGCTCCGACCGGTCTGACCAGGGCGGACGTCCCGAGCGCCAGGACCGCGGTGACCGTTCCGACGGCCGCGACCGCGACCAGAGCCGCCGTCAGGGTGGCCAGCAGGGCGACCGCGACGCCAACCAGGGCGGCCGTGGCCGCAACGACCGCGACCAGAACCGCGACCAGAACCGCGACCAGCAGCAGAACCGCGGTGACCAGAACCGCGACCGCGATCAGAACCGCGACCGCGACCAGGGTCCCGACGACGATGACGACGGTGACGGCCGCGGCCGCCGCGGTCGTCGGTTCCGCGACCGCCGCCGCAACCGCAGCGAGCGTGGCGAGCGCCGTCCCGACGGCATGGGCGGCGGCAGCAGCGAGACCGAGGTCCGCGACGACGACGTGCTCCTGCCCGTCGCCGGCATCCTCGACGTGCTGGAGAACTACGCGTTCGTCCGCACCTCGGGCTACCTGTCCGGCCCCAACGACGTGTACGTGTCGCTGTCGCTGGTGCGCAAGCACGGCCTGCGCCGCGGTGACGCCGTCACCGGTGCCGTCCGCCAGCAGCGCGAGGGCGAGCAGCAGCGGCAGAAGTTCAACCCGATGGTCCGCGTCGACACGGTCAACGGCATGGACGTCGAGACCGCGAAGCAGCGGCCCGAGTTCACCAAGCTCACCCCGCTGTACCCGAACGAGCGGCTGCGCCTCGAGACCGAGCCGCACATCCTCACCACCCGGGTGATCGACCTGGTGATGCCCATCGGCAAGGGCCAGCGCGCGCTCATCGTCAGCCCGCCCAAGGCCGGCAAGACGATGATCCTGCAGGCCATCGCGAACGCGATCACCACGAACAACCCGGAATGCCACCTCATGGTCGTGCTCGTGGACGAGCGGCCGGAGGAGGTCACCGACATGCAGCGGTCGGTGAAGGGCGAGGTCATCGCCTCCACCTTCGACCGCCCGCCGTCGGACCACACCACGGTGTCCGAGCTGGCCATCGAGCGGGCCAAGCGGCTCGTCGAGATGGGTCACGACGTGGTCGTGCTCCTGGACTCGATCACCCGCCTCGGCCGCGCCTACAACCTGGCCGCGCCCGCGTCGGGTCGCATCCTGTCCGGTGGTGTCGACTCGACGGCGCTGTTCCCGCCGAAGCGCTTCCTCGGCGCGGCGCGCAACATCGAGAACGGTGGCTCGCTCACCATCTTCGCCACCGCGCTGGTGGAGACCGGGTCGGCCGGTGACACGGTGATCTTCGAGGAGTTCAAGGGCACCGGCAACGCCGAGCTGAAGCTCGACCGTCGCATCGCCGACAAGCGGGTCTTCCCGGCCATCGACGTCGACCCGTCCGGCACCCGCAAGGAGGAGCTGCTGCTGGCGCCGGACGAGCTGGCCGTGATCGTCAAGCTGCGCAGGGTGCTGGCCGCACTGGACTCCCAGCAGGCCATCGACCTGCTGCTGGCGCAGCTGCGCAAGACCCGCACCAACATCGAGTTCCTCATGCAGGTGGCCAAGACCACTCCCGGCGGGAACTCGGACGACTGACCGGACGACTGACCAGACCGAGGAATAGTCGAGGCCGGCGCGCGGTTGCACCGCGTGCCAGCCCGTCTGGCAGACTGCGATCGAGTCCGGCTCCGGTTCACCCCAGCAACAGCACGGGGACCCGGCGGCCACCACAGAGAAAAGGGACAAGACGTTGAAGAGCGGCATTCACCCCGAGTACGTCACCACCGAGGTGGTGTGCGGCTGTGGGAACACCTTCACCACGCGCAGCACCAAGAAGAACGGCAGCATCCACGTCGAGGTCTGCTCCAACTGCCACCCGTTCTACACGGGCAAGCAGAAGATCCTCGACACCGGTGGACGCGTCGCCCGCTTCGAGGCCCGCTACGGCCGGCGCGAGAAGAAGGCCTAGCCACCGACCTCCCCGACGCCACGTCACGGCCGCCTGCCGGTCGTGACGTGGCGTTCGGGCTTTGTCAGGACGGTCTGTCAGGCACCTGCCGCATCGAGGTCGTATCGGGGTCGCTTCCATGAGCACGTTGGACGAGTTGCTTGCCGAGCACGCCGACCTCGAACGTCGGCTCGCAGACCCGTCGGTGCACTCCGACCGGATCACGGCCCGTAAGCTGGGCCGCCGCCACGCCGAGCTCGGCCCGATCGCCAAGACCGCGGCCGACCTGCACGCCGCGCGCGAGGACCTGGTCGCGGCCCGTGAGCTGGCCGACGAGGACCCCGGGTTCGCCGCGGAGGCCGACGGCATCGCCGACCGCATCATTGCCATCGAGGAGCGCCTGGCCGAGCTGCTGGCCCCCCGTGACCCCAACGACGCGTCCGACGTCGTCATGGAGATCAAGTCGGGGGAGGGCGGCGAGGAGTCCGCGCTGTTCGCCGCCGACCTGCTGCGGATGTACCTGCGCTACGCGGAACGCCACGGCTGGAAGACCGAGGTCCTCGGCGGCACCGACTCCGATCTCGGCGGGTACAAGGACGTGACGGTCTCGGTGAAGAGCCGCGGCACGGTCACCCCCGACGAGGGCGTGTGGTCCCGGCTCAAGTTCGAGGGCGGCGTGCACCGGGTGCAGCGGGTGCCGGTCACCGAGACCCAGGGCCGCATCCACACCTCGGCCGCCGGGGTACTCGTCTACCCCGACATCGAGGACGTCGACATCGAGATCGACGAGAAGGACCTGCGCCTGGACGTGTTCCGCTCGTCGGGCAAGGGCGGCCAGAGCGTCAACACCACCGACTCGGCCGTGCGCATCACGCACCTGCCGACCGGGATCGTCGTGTCGTGTCAGAACGAGCGGTCGCAGCTGCAGAACAAGGCGCGGGCCATGCAGGTGCTGCACGCCAGGCTGCGTGCCCTCGCCGAGGAGGAGGCCGCGTCCAAGGCCTCCGCCGACCGCCGCAGCCAGGTACGGACCGTCGACCGCTCCGAGCGGATCCGCACCTACAACTTCGCCGAGAACCGCATCTCCGACCACCGGGTGAACTTCAAGGCGTACAACCTCGACTCGGTGCTCGACGGCGAGCTCGACGCCGTCCTCGACGCCCTCGCCACCGCGGACCGCGCCGAACGCATGTCCTGACTCCCGCCTTTCGTGAACCGCCGCGGGCGTCTCGCATCCGTATCGACCTTTTCGGCGCCCCGAAACGTCGATACGGATGCGAGACGCCGCGCTGTGACAGGGTGGTGCCCGTGAGCCGTCAACCGCTGCGTCTGGCAGTGCTCGAGGCCGAGCGGATGCTGGAGAAGGCCGGGGTGGCCAGCCCGCGTGCCGACGCCGAACTGCTCGCCGCGCATGTGCTGGACACGGAGCGCACCCGGCTGCCGCTGATCCCACTGGTGGACCAGGCCACCATCGAGCAGCTGCACCGGCTGGTGCAGCGACGCGCGGCCAGGGTGCCGTTGCAGCACCTCACCGGGTGGTCCGCGATGGGTGCGATCACCATCGCAGTCGGTCCGGGGGTGTTCGTGCCGCGGCCGGAGACCGAGCTGCTCCTCGCGTGGGGCCTCGCCACCCTCGAAGGTACGGACGCGCCGGTCGTCGTCGACCTGTGCACCGGCTCCGGCGCGCTGGCCCTCGCCATCGCCAACGCCCGGCCGGACGCCGTGGTGCACGCCGTCGAGTGCGAGCCGGCCGCGCTGGCCTGGGCGCGGCGCAACGCCAACGCGCGGGTGGCCGCCGGTGACACCCCGATCGGCCTGTACTCGGGCGACGTGGGCGCCGCGTCGACGCTGGCCCAGCTCGACGGCACGGTGCACCTGGTGCTGTGCAACCCGCCGTACGTGCCGTCCGGCACCGCGCTGCCGCCCGAGGTGGCCGATCACGACCCACCGCCCGCGATCTTCGCCGGGCCTGACGGCCTCGCCGTGATCCGCCCGGTGGTCGGCACGGCCGCGCGGCTGCTGCGTCCCGGTGGCGCGCTCGCCATCGAGCACGACGACTCGCACGGCGAGGTGGTGCCGGCGCTGCTGCGATCCCGCACGGTCCTCACCGACGTGGTGGCGCACCCCGACCTCACCGGCCGCCCCCGCTTCGCCACCGCCCGCCGCACCCCCTAACACCCCGCGGTCCCACCCGCACGCAACCACCACCCACCCGCGCGTGTCCGCCATCTCAGTAGCGTGTGTCCGGCGTTTCGACACACCGTGTCCGTCGTTTCGGTAGCGCGTGACCGTCAGTCGGGGTCGATTCCGAGATCGCGGCGCATGGCGGCGCGCATCGCGTAGTAGGTGCTCTTGGTCAGCTCCCACATCGGCCTCAGCTCGTCCGGCGGACGGCCGGCGAGCAGCGCCTCCGTGAAGTCGGCCTTGGACACGACCGCGTCGCGCATCATCCGGCGCACGGCCTCGGGACCGTGCAGGTTGATCGGGCCGAGGGCGTCCCTGGCCTGCTCCCGCACCTCGCGCAGCCTCGCGCGCAGGTCGTCGGTGAGCTCCCCGTGCTCGGTGATGACGCGCGTCTTGGCCGGGTACAGCGTCCAGGCCCACGCCTCCAGCAGGCCGATGACCCGCTCGTACGCCTCGACGCGGCTGGTGTGTCGCCGCTCGTCGGCGGTGCGTTCCCGCTCCCGGCGCCAGCGCAGGTCGTCACGCTCCACCTCGCGTGCCCAGCGGCGGTCCTCGCGCCAGCCCGCGACGAGCTGCGCGCCCAGCACGCCGCTGAGTCCGACGGCCGCGACCACCAGCGGCACCCACACCGACACCTGACCGGTTGGCATGCGGCAGAGGCTAGCCAACGGCGGCGTGCCAAAATCGCGGACCGTGAGCACCATCTACGACTGCGGCGTGCCCGATGCCAGACAGGCCGGGCTCGCCGCGGCCGCGAGCTGTGTCCGGGTGGGGCGGCTGGTCGTCATGCCGACCGACACTGTGTACGGGCTGGGCTGCGACGCGTTCGACCCGGCGGCCGTGCGCAACCTGCTGTCGGTCAAAGGGCGCGGCCCGTCGATGCCGGTGCCAGTGCTGGTCGGGTCGTGGACCACCGTCGACGGACTGGTGCTCGGGGTGCCGCGGCACGCCCGCACCCTGATCGAGGCATTCTGGCCGGGCGGGCTGTCCATCGTCCTGGCGCACGCGCCGTCGCTGGCGTGGGACCTCGGCGAGAGCAGGGGCACCGTCATGCTGCGGATGCCGCTGCACCCGGTCGCGCTGGAGCTGTTGCGCGACATCGGCCCGATGGCGGTGTCGAGCGCCAACCGCAGCGGCCAGCCACCGGCCACCACAGCGGCCGAGGCGAAGCGCCAGCTCGCCGACGACGTGCCCGTCTACCTCGACGGCGGTCCGTGCGACGAGCCGGTGCCGTCCACCATCGTCGACCTCACCGGCAGCGACCCCCTGCTCCTGCGCGAGGGTGCCGTCACCGCCGACCAGGTGTCCGAGGTGCTCGGCATCGCCGTCCCCCTGGCGCGCTGACCACCTGGCCTCCCGAGCTGCGGCGATGCGGGCCACGGGTGTGGACTGCGGCGCCTGGCACGGGTGCGGCCGCGGGCCACTGAGCGCGCCGGGCAGCTGCGGTGCCGGGCTGCCTCGGCGCGCCCCCTTGACCATGATCGCGGGGATTGTCGGCCAGGATTCCCTCCGCGGAACCTACGTCGACACTTCTGGTGATCATGGTCCAGCGACGGCGGCCGGTGAGGGGTCTGCGCGTAGCGAAGGGGTCAACGGCGCTTGCGGAGCCGGGTGGCGACGGCCGCGATCTCCATTCACCGCGCGGGCGGGGTCGGCGAGTACCTGTTCGGCGGTGAAGCGGAGCACGGTGCAGCCGGCAGCGACGAGCGCGTTCTGGCGCACCCGGTCATGATGGAAGGCGTCGCGGCTGCTGTGGAAGCGGTAGCCGTCCACCTCGACGACCAGGCGCAGCTCCGGCTCGTACAGGTCGGCGACGTACCCGCACACCGGCTGGTTGACCAGCAATCCGCGGAGCCCGGCCCGCCAGGCCGCGCGGGCGAGGGTGCGCTCGGCCACGGACGCGGCGCCGGGCACGGCCCACACCAGCTGCCTGTAGGCTCGCCCCGAGCCGTGGCGGCCAAGGTCGTGCCAGTAGCGATCGCGCAGCTCGGGCACACTGATCCGAAGCGTGAGCGCGCGGTCCACCAGGCGGGCGGCGTCGGCGGGGTCGAGCACGGCGACGCAGTCGAGCACGGCCCGCTCCGGCGTCACCACGGGCACGCCGCGCAGCTGCCAGCGCGGCCCGGACGGGCGACGCACCAACCGCAGCCACTCCGTGCCACGGCGAGTGCAGGTCACCGGCACGGTCAGGTGAACAACGGCCGGCGGCTCGTCGAGCAGCCCCCACAGCCAGCCGGCGGCGAGGTGGCTGACGGTCCCGGCCGGCAGCCACAACGCGGCCGCGTGCAGACGACCCCGCGTATCGACCGGCCCGGCCGCGTAGACGCCGGGCAGCAGCACCTGCCACCGGCCGCGGGCCAGGCGGCTGCTGATCGTGCCGGGCGGGATGCCGGCGGTGAGCGCCTGCTGTCGGGTGAAGGCGCCGCCCTGCGCCTCGGCCTCGAGAGGCGTGAGGTGAACCATGTCCGCAGCGTGGGCGTGGCGTCCGACCGAGCGAGGCGCAGCTCGCCCGGGTTGTGGACAACCGTGCCGGGTGTGCACAACCCGGGCCGGACCCGTCCAAGATCACCGGAATTGTCGGTGCTGGTCGCACGCTGGGAACTTCGGCCGACAATCCTGGTGATCATGATCAAGGAGAGCCGAAGAGAGTGCCGAGAGGGCGCGCGGGCGACGCGCCGGGGATGCGACCGGCCGGGAGGCATCACCCCGGCGGCGCGATAGTGTCCAGCCGTGAGCACACCGTTTTGGGGACCTGACTTCGACGAGCTGCAGGAGACCGACCCGGAGATCGCGGGCGTGGTGCTCAGCGAGCTCGACCGGCTGCGCGGCGGCCTGCAGCTGATCGCCAGCGAGAACTTCACGAGCCCGGCGGTGCTCGCCGCGCTGGGCTCGACGTTGTCGAACAAGTATGCGGAGGGCTACCCGGGCCGCCGCTACTACGGCGGGTGCGCCGAGGTGGACAAGGCCGAGGAGATCGGCAACGCGCGGGCGAAGGAGCTGTTCGAGGCCGAGCACGCGAACCTGCAGCCGCACAGCGGGGCGAACGCGAACCTCGCGGTGTACGCGGCGTTCTGTCAGCCCGGCGACACGGTCCTCGCGATGTCGCTGCCGCACGGCGGGCACCTGACGCACGGCTCGAAGGTCAGCTTCTCCGGCCGCTGGTTCAACCCGGTGTCGTACACCGTCCGCCAGGACACCGAGCTGATCGACTACGACGAGGTCCGCGACCTGGCCATCGAGCACCGCCCGAAGATGATCGTCGCGGGCGCCACGGCGTACCCGAGGCTGATCGACTTCGCGGCCTTCCGGGAGATCGCCGACGAGGTCGGGGCCATCCTGTGGGTGGACGCGGCGCACTTCATCGGGCTGGTCGCGGGCAGGGCGATCCCGTCGCCGGTGCCGCACGCCGACGTCGTCAGCTTCACCACGCACAAGGTGCTCCGTGGTCCGCGTGGCGGCATGATCGTCTGCCGGGCCGAGCACGCCAAGGCGATCGACAAGGCGGTGTTCCCGTTCACCCAGGGCGGTCCGCTGATGCACGGCGTCGCGGCGAAGGCGGTGGCGCTCAAGGAGGCGGCCACCCCGGCGTACCAGGCGTACGCGGGCCAGGTGGTGTCCAACGCGGGCGCGCTGACCAAGGGCCTGGAGGACGAGGGGATGCGGGCCGTGTCCGGCGGCACCGACACCCACCTGGCGCTCATCGACCTGCGCGGCCTCGGGGTCACCGGCGCCGACGCGGAGCGGCGCTGCGACCGCGCCAACATCACCCTCAACAAGAACGCCATCCCGTACGACCCGCAGAAGCCGATGGTCGGCTCCGGCATCCGGGTCGGTTCGCCCGCGGTGACCTCGCAGGGCATGACCGAGGGTGACATGGCCGAGATCGCCAGGCTGATCGCCCGCGCGGTCCGTGCGGAGGACGGCTCCGACACCGGGGACAAGGAGCTGGCCGAGGTCGCGGCGGCTGTCACCGAGCTGGTGAGAGCCCGCCCGGCCTATCCGCGTCCGCTCGACTAGGACGGTGTTCGCCAGTACCACCGGAGCAGTGGCAGCGCAGACCACCGAGCTGAACCTGGACATCGTCCCGGTCAGGGAGTACCTCCTGGTCGGGTTGACGGCGGCGGCCGTCACGTTCCTCCTCACCGGCCTCGTGCGGCTGTTCGCGATCCGCACCAAGGCGGTCGCCAACCCCCGCGAGCGCGACGTGCACGTCACCCCGATCCCGCGGCTGGGCGGGGTGGCCATGTACGGCGGCGTCCTGGCCGGGATGCTGGTCGCCGACCGCCTGCCGGTGCTGCGCAGCGCGTTCGACTCCCTCGACGCCATTGCCGTCGTGCTTGCCGGCGGGTTGATCGTGCTGGTGGGCGCACTGGACGACCGCTTCGACCTGGACGCTGTGACCAAGCTCGCCGGCCAGGTCACCGCGGCCGGGGTGCTCGTGCTGTTCGGCGTCCAGTGGTTCCTGTTCTACGTGCCATGGGCCGGCGGGGCGGACGGCTCGGTGCTCGTCCTCGGCCAGGACCAGGCCGTGCTGATCACCGTCCTGATGACCGTCGTGCTGGTCAACGCGATGAACTTCGTCGACGGACTGGACGGGCTGGCCGCCGGCATCGGGCTCATCGCGGCCGCGTCGATCGGCGCGTTCTCGCTGGGACAGCTGCGGCTGCAGAGCTCGGTCGAGGCGTACCCGCCGGTGCTCATCGCGGCCACCCTGGCCGGCGCGTGCCTCGGCTTCCTGCCGCACAACTTCCAGCCGGCGCGGATCTTCATGGGCGACTCGGGGTCGATGCTCATCGGCCTGATGCTCGCCGCGGCCAGCACCAGCGCGAGCGGCCGGGTCAACCCGACGGCCTACGGGGCGAGCGACGCGCTGGCCCTGCTGTCGCCGCTGCTCGTCGTCGCGGCCGTGCTGTTCATCCCGCTGCTGGACTTCGGGCTCGCCGTGCTGCGCCGGACCAGGGCCGGCCAGCACCCGTTCCACGCCGACAAGATGCACCTGCACCACCGGCTGCTGGAGATCGGCCACTCGCAGCGCAGGGCCGTGCTCCTCATCTACCTGTGGGCCGGTGTGCTGGCCTTCGGCGCGGTGGCCCTGACCATGCTCGACGCGTTCGTCGTCGCGTGGGGCGTCGGGGTCGGCCTGCTGCTGGCGATCCTCGCCTCCGCCGTCCCCCGCCTCCGCGCAAGGTGACTACCACGATCGTGGTAGTGGAGTACCATAGAGCTATGAGCGAGAAGACGCGGTTGTCGGCCTCCGTCGACGCGGAGTTGATCGAGGCCGGTCGGACCGCGGTGGCCGCCGGGCGTGCGGAGAGTCTCAGTGCATGGGTCAACGACGCGCTGCACCGCCAGGCGGAGCACGAACGCAGGCTCAAGGCGCTCGGGGAGTTCATCACCGCATACGAGGAGGAGCACGGAGAGATCACCGAGGAAGAGATGATCGACGCCGAACGGAGGGCTCGCGAGCGTGCCATCGTGGTGCGGGGCGCCACCCGGGGCGCCGCGTGACTCTCGTGCTCGACGCGGGGGCGCTGGTTGCCATCGAGCGCGGTGATCGTGATCTCATCGCCCGGCTGAAGAAGCAGTACCAGCTCGGCCGGCCCCCGCTGACGCACGGCGGCGTGGTCGGCCAGGTGTGGCGTGGTGGGGCCGGCCGTCAGGCATTGCTCGCCCGTGCGCTCGCCGCGGTGACGGTCGTACCGCTCGACGACGAGCTCGGCAGGCGCGCCGGCGTCCTGCTGGGCCAAGCCGGCACAAGCGATGTGATCGACGCCGCCGTGGTGCTGCTGGCCGTTGACGACGACGTCATCGTCACCTCCGATCCCGGCGATCTCGCCATACTGGCTGCGGCCTCGAAGACCTTTCTGGAGATCGTTTCGGTGTAGCTCGATCGGACGGCGGGGTGATCGCCGTCACGGTATGAGGGTGCCCACAGAACCGCAGGTAGAGGGGTGTGGGGCCGTGTCAAGAGGGATCGTCACGCTGTGATAGCGTTCGCCGCGTTCCCACTCAGGTGGGTTCCGTAAGCCCACCGACGGCGCCGAATCCTGCTGCTCGAGCCGCCGTCTCTGGACTAGGAGGAGTGCCCATGAGCGATGACGCCGGGCTCGCACCGCTCACCACCTGAGGTCGGTGCCCGATGAGCCGACCGAACGGCCCCGATCTGTCCACGCTGCTCGGTCTCGGTGTCTCGATCGCGGCGTTCCTGATGGTCGGGCTGGGCCTCGGGTGGTTGGCCGACAGCCTTCTGGATACCCTCCCAGCCTTCGTCCTGGTCGGCCTCGCCTTCGGCATCGCCGGGGCGTCCGCCTACGTGTACGCGCAGTTCAAGAAGTTCCTGGAGTAGTACCGGTACGAGAGGTCAGGCGTGAGTTCCGAAGCGGTTCACATCGGTAGCCCGGTCACCATGGCCGCCGACCTGCGGCGGGTGACCGTGATGGCCGCCGTCGTCGCGGTGGTCGGCGTCATGCTGACGATCGTCATCGGGAACCCCTTGATGGGTGTGTTCGCGGTGCTCGGTCTCGCGCTGGGCCTGCTCAACGCGGTGCTCGTCCGCAGGGCCGCCGCCCGATTCGCCATCACCGACTCGCCGCGCAAGGCGACGTTCGCGGTGTCCGCGCTCGGCCGCCTCGCGCTCATCACGGTCCTCGCCGTCGGGTTCGCGCTGATCATCCGGCCGGACGGGATCGGGGTCTTCATCGGCCTGGCCGCCTTCCAGTTGCTCATGATCGGGGCAGGGCTCGTGCCACTGCTCAAGGAACTTCGCGCCTCGGAGGATCTCGGGAAATGAGTGGCCACGTTCTCGCCGCCGACAACGTCGAGGTCGGCGTCCACAAGAAGGTCGAGTTCATCGGGTTGATGTTCAACGTCGACACCCTGATCTCGACCGGGCTGGCCGCCGCGGTCGTGCTGGGCTTCGGTCTCTACGTCGCGTGGAAGGCCACCAGCGGCGTGCCCAGTGGGCTGCAGTTGACCTTCGAGACCGTGACCGGTCAGATCGAGGAGCAGGTCGAGGACCAGATCGGGATCAAGACCGCGCCCTTCGTGGTGCCGCTGGCGGTCTCGCTGTTCTTCTTCATCCTCATCGCGAACCTGATCTCGATCCTGCCGCACGCGTTCGAGACCTACGTCCGGCCGCCGACGTCGGACGTGAACCTGACGTTCGCGCTCGCCTTCTTCGTGATCATCGTGGTGCACCTCACCGGCATCAGGACCCGCGGCGCGAAGAAGTACTTCTCGCACTTCGCGCAGCCGTTCCCGTTCCTGCTGCCGCTGGAGATCATCACCGAGATCGTCAAGCCGTTCACGCTGGCGCTGCGGCTCTTCGGCAACATCCTGTCCGGCGGCGTGATGGTCGCGGTCATCGCGCTCATGCCGTGGTGGATCAGCTGGGCGCCCACCTCGCTGTGGAAGCTCTTCGACCTCTTCGTCGGCGTGCTGCAGGCCTTCATCTTCATGCTGCTGACGATCATCTACTTCGGCTTCGCCGTCGGCAGCGGCGACGACGAGGCCCACTGATTCCGTACCACCGAACTTCCAGTTCAGTTTCACCACAAGAGGAGAGAAATGGCTCTCAGTGAGATCGTCCTCGCCCAGGACGCCGCGGACACCGCCGACTCGATCAAGACGGCCGGCGCGTTCATCGGTGGCGGCCTGGCGCTGGCCGGCGGTGCTGTCGGCGCGGCCATCGGCGACGGCCTCGCCGGTGCGCAGACCATCGCCGGTGTCGCCCGCCAGCCGGAGGCCCGTGCTCGGCTGTTCACCATCTTCCTGCTGACCGTGGGTCTGTGCGAGGCGATGTACTTCATCAACCTCGCCTTCATGGCCCTGTTCGTCTTCGCTCTCTGACGCGTTCGTTGGGGACCATCCGCTGGGAGCAGCTATGAGCGCACACATTCTGGCCGCGGAAGAAGGTGGCACGGACAACTTTCTGGTGCCCAACGGCACCTTCTTCGCCGAGCTGGCGATCTTCCTGATCATCTTCTGGGTGATCTGGAAGTACGTGGTTCCGCCGGTCAGGAAGGCGATGACCGAGCGCCAGGAGATGGTGCGCCGGCAGATCGAGGAGGCCAAGGAGGCCCGCGAGCGCCTCGAGGCCGCCGACGCCAAGTTCCGCGAGGTGCTGGGCGAGGCACGCACCGAGGCCGCCAAGATCAGGGACGAGGCGCGCGCCGAGGCCGGCAAGATCAAGGCCGACCTGCGCGAGCAGGCCGAGCGCGAGGTCGCCCAGATCCGGCAGCGCGGCGAGGAGCAGTTGGCCACCCAGCGCGAGCAGGTGGTGCGGGAGCTGCGCGGTGAGATCGGTCGCCTGTCGGTGGCCCTCGCCGGGCGCATCGTGGGCGAGTCGATGGAGGACGAGGCGCGCCGACGCGGCACCGTCGACCGCTTCATCGACGAGCTGGACGCGATGTCGGCGCAGGACTCCGACGCGGCCGGCGACGCCACCAGGGGCGCGGCCAAGGACCCGGCGGGGAAGGCCTGATGCAGTACCTGCAGGCCGCCAGCCGGCGCTCGCTCGCCGACGCGAGGGAGCGGCTCGACAGCGACCTCGACGGCCTCGACGAGGCGGCGGCAACGACCCTGGCCGCCGAGCTGTTCGCCGCGTCGGACCTGCTCGCCGCCGAGCCGACGTTGCGCAAGCACCTCGGTGACCCCGCGGTCGCCCCGGAGGACCGCGCTGGGTTGCTGCGGTCCCTCGTCGGCTCCCGGCTGGGCGCGCCGACGCTGCGGGTGCTGGAGGCGGTCGTCGGTGCGCGCTGGTCGCAGCCGCGTGACCTGGTGGACGCCGTGGAGACCCTCGGCCAGCTGGCCGAGCTCGCCGTCGCGCAGCAGCAGGACGCGATCGAGGAGGTCGAGGACGAGCTGTTCCGGGTCGGTCGGCTGCTCGACCGCGAGCCGCGGCTGCGCGCCCTGCTCGGCGACTCGACGGTCGCGGCGGAGAAGCGGGTCGAGCTGCTGGACTCGGTGATCGCGGACAAGGTGCACCCGGTGACCGGGCGGCTGCTGACCCGCGCGGTCGAGGCCCCGAGGGGGCTCCCGCTGGACCGGGCGGCCGAGGCGCTGGCGGAGCTCGCCGCCGCCCGGCGCGAGCGCTCGGTGGCGCGGGTCCGCACGCCCGTCGGCCTGACCGACGAGCAGCGCGACCGGTTGGAGGCGGCGCTGGCCCGCATCTACGGGCGGCCCATCTCGCTGCAGGTGGAGCTCGACGAGGACCTGATCGGCGGGCTGGTCGTCCAGGTGGGCGACGAGGTGATCGACGGCAGCATCGCGGGACGTCTGGTCGCTGCCGAGCAGCACCTTCCGCACTAGGGGCCAGCCCTCACAATGAACGTGACCGGTTAGACAAGAGAGCAGGGACGCAAGAGCAATGGCGGAGCTGACGATCTCCTCAGACGAGATCAAGAGCGCGATCGAGAATTACGTCTCCTCCTTCACGCCCGAGACCTCGGCCGAGGAGGTAGGGACCGTCTCCGACACGGGCGACGGGATCGCCCACGTCGAGGGGCTTCCGTCGGCGATGACCAACGAGCTGCTGGAGTTTCCCGGCGGCGTGCTCGGCGTCGCGCTGACCCTGGACGTGCGCGACATCGGCGCGGTCATCCTCGGCAACTTCGAGGGCATCGAGCAGGGCCAGCAGGTCCGGCGCACCGGCCGGGTGCTCTCGGTGCCGGTCGGCGACGCGTTCCTGGGTCGCACGGTGAACCCGCTCGGCCAGCCGATCGACGGCCTCGGCGACGTCGAGTCCGACGAGCAGCGGGCGCTGGAGCTGCAGGCGGCCAGCGTGGTGCAGCGGCAGGGTGTCAAGGAGCCGCTGCAGACCGGCATCAAGGCGATTGACGCCATGACGCCCATCGGCCGCGGCCAGCGCCAGCTGATCATCGGTGACCGCAAGACCGGCAAGACCGCGGTCTGCGTCGACACGATCATCAACCAGAAGCAGAACTGGGAGTCCGGTGACCCGGACAAGCAGGTGCGCTGCATCTACGTTGCGATCGGCCAGAAGGGCTCGACGATCGCCGGCGTCCGGCAGTCGCTCGACGACGCCGGCGCGCTGGAGTACACCACGATCGTCGCCGCGCCCGCGTCCGACTCGGCCGGCTTCAAGTGGCTCGCCCCGTACACCGGCTCGGCCATCGGCCAGCACTGGATGTACCAGGGCAAGCACGTCCTGATCATCTTCGACGACCTCACCAAGCAGGCCGAGGCGTACCGCGCGATCTCGCTGCTGCTGCGCCGCCCGCCGGGCCGCGAGGCGTACCCGGGTGACGTCTTCTACCTGCACTCACGCCTGCTGGAGCGCTGCGCCAAGCTGTCCGACGAGCTCGGTGGCGGTTCCATGACGGGCCTGCCGCTCATCGAGACCAAGGCCAACGACGTGGCGGCGTACATCCCCACCAACGTCATCTCGATCACCGACGGGCAGTGCTTCCTGGAGTCCGACCTGTTCAACTCGGGCGTCCGGCCGGCGATCAACGTCGGCATCTCGGTGTCGCGGGTCGGCGGCGCCGCGCAGATCAAGGCGATGAAGACGGTCTCCGGCGGGCTGCGGCTGGACCTGTCGCAGTACCGCGAGCTGGAGGCGTTCGCCGCGTTCGGCTCCGACCTCGACGCCGCGTCGAAGGCGACCCTGGAGCGCGGTGCGCGCCTGGTCGAGCTGCTCAAGCAGGGCCAGTACTCGCCGTTCCCGGTCGAGGAGCAGGTGGTGTCGGTGTACCTCGGCACCCGGGGCCACCTCGACTCGGTGCCGGTGGCGGACATCCGCCGCTTCGAGGCCGACTTCCTGGAGCACCTGCGCCACCAGGAGTCCGGCATCCTCGACGAGATCCGCGACTCGCAGAAGCTGGACGACGAGACCGAGCGGCGCCTCGTCGAGACGGTGGACAAGTTCAAGTCGAACTTCACCACCTCCGACGGTGGCACTGCCGGCACTGCCGGCACCGAGACCCCGGTCGAGCCGATGGACGCCGACGACGTCGACCACGAGTCGGTCAAGGTGAACCGCCCGGCGCCGGTGAAGAAGAGCGAGTAGCCCATGGCAGCCCAGATCAGGGTGCTCCGTCGCCGGATCCGCACGGTCCAGCAGACGAAGAAGATCACCCGCGCGATGGAGCTCATCGCCACCTCGCGCATCGCCAAGGCGCAGGCCAGGGTGAACGCGGCCAAGCCGTACGCCGACGAGATCACCGCGGTGCTGTCCGAGCTCGCCACCTCGGCACGGCTGGACAACCCGCTGCTCATGCAGCGGGAGAACCCGACGCGGGCCGCGGTGCTGCTGGTGACGTCGGACCGCGGGCTGGCCGGTGGCTACAACTCCAGCGTCATCAAGGCCGCTGAGGAGCTGTCCGCGCTGCTGCGCTCGGAGGGCAAGGAGCCGGTGATCTACATCATCGGCCGCAAGGGGCTGAACTTCTACCGGTTCCGCCAGCGCGCGGTCGCGGACTCGTGGATCGGCTTCTCCGAGCAGCCGCACTACGTCAACGCCGCCGCGGCGGGCGAGGCGCTAGTCGAGGCGTTCATGGCCGGCGGCGAGGACGGCGGGGTGGACGAGCTGCACATCGTCTACACGCAGTTCGTGTCGATGCTCTCGCAGAACCCGGTGGCCAGGCGGATCGCGCCGATGGACGTCGAGTACGACGAGCAGCCGACCCTGCGCCCGCTGTACGAGTTCGAGCCGGACGAGGACACCCTGCTCGACGCGCTGCTGCCGAAGTACGTCAACACCCGGATCTTCGCGGCGTTGCTGGAGTCGGCGGCATCGGAGTCAGCCGCCCGGCGGCGTGCCATGAAGGCCGCGACCGACAACGCCAACGACCTGATCAAGGACCTGACCCGCGAGATGAACCAGGCCCGTCAGGCCCAGATCACCCAGGAGCTCAGCGAGATCGTCGGCGGGGCCGACGCACTCGCTTCTGCCGCAGGAAGTGAGACATGACTGTGACGACGCAGGCGTCCGAGACCACCGTGACAACTGGCCGGGTCGTACGGGTGATCGGTCCCGTGGTCGACGTGGAGTTCGGCCGCGGCGAGGTGCCCGAGCTGTTCAACGCGCTGCGCGCGGAGATCGAGCTGGAGGCGCTGAGGAAGACGCTGACCCTGGAGGTCGCGCAGCACCTCGGTGACAACCTGGTGCGCACCATCTCCATGCAGCCGACCGACGGCCTGGTCCGCGGCACCACCGTCATCGACACCGGCAAGGCGATCTCTGTGCCGGTCGGCGACATCGTCAAGGGCCACGTGTTCAACGCGCTCGGCGACTGCCTGGACGAGCCGGGCTACGCCGCGGACGCGCCCCGCTGGCCGATCCACCGCAAGCCCCCGCCCTTCGACCAGCTCGAGGGCCGCACCACGATGCTGGAGACCGGCATCAAGGTCCTCGACCTGCTCACGCCGTACGTGCAGGGCGGCAAGATCGGCCTGTTCGGTGGCGCCGGCGTCGGCAAGACCGTGCTCATCCAGGAGATGATCCGCCGCGTCGCCCGCAACTTCGGTGGCACCTCGGTGTTCGCCGGCGTCGGTGAGCGCACCCGTGAGGGCAACGACCTCTGGGTGGAGATGGCCGAGGCCAACGTCCTCAAGGACACCGCGCTGGTGTTCGGTCAGATGGACGAGCCGCCGGGCACGCGTATGCGGGTCGGCCTGTCCGCGCTGACCATGGCGGAGTACTTCCGCGACGAGCAGAACCAGGACGTGCTCCTGTTCATCGACAACATCTTCCGGTTCACCCAGGCCGGCTCCGAGGTGTCGACGCTGCTCGGTCGGATGCCGTCCGCGGTCGGTTACCAGCCGACCCTGGCCGACGAGATGGGCGAGCTGCAGGAGCGGATCACCTCGACCCGCGGCCGCTCGATCACCTCGATGCAGGCCATCTACGTGCCGGCCGACGACTACACCGACCCGGCGCCGGCCACCACCTTCGCGCACCTGGACGCCACGACGAACCTGTCGCGGCCCATCTCCGAGAAGGGCATCTACCCCGCGGTGGACCCGCTCGACTCGACGTCGCGGATCCTCGACCCGCAGTACGTCGGCGAGGAGCACTACCGGGTGGCCCGCGAGGTGCAGCGCATCCTGCAGAAGTACAAGGACCTGCAGGACATCATCGCGATCCTCGGCATCGACGAGCTGTCCGAGGAGGACAAGGTGCTCGTCGGCCGGGCGCGGCGCATCGAGCGCTTCCTGTCGCAGAACATGTACGCCGCGGAGGCGTTCACCGGCCAGGAGGGCTCGACGGTCCCGATCAAGGACACCATCGAGGCGTTCGACAAGATCGCGAAGGGCGACTTCGACCACGTGCCGGAGCAGGCGTTCTTCATGTGCGGTGGCCTGGACGACCTGGAGCGCAACAACCAGCGGCTGAGCAAGTCCTAGCTCGAAACGACAGCGGCGCCTGTCCGGGGCTCACCCGGCCGGGCGCCGCTGTCGTTGTGGGGCACGGCATGATCTGCCGCCATGGACGTCGGTGTGGTGGTGCTGCTCGGCCTGGTGATGGCGGTCGGGCTGGTGGGGGTGATCTTCCCCGTGCTCCCCGGCCTGCTGTTGGTGGCCGGGGCCGGACTGGCGTGGGCGATCATGTCCGACGGGGTGGCGCCCTGGGTGGTCTTCGGCGTGATGATGGTGGTGCTGGTGCTCGGCACCATCGCCAAGTACGCGCTGCCGGGGCGGACGCTGAAACAGTCCGGCGCGCCCACGTCCACCCTGGTGCTGGGGGCGATCGGGGCGATCGCCGGGTTCTTCCTCATCCCGGTGGTGGGACTGCTCGTCGGCGCGATCCTCGGCATCTACCTGGGTGAGCTGCATCGCCTCTCGGACGGCCGCGCCGCGTGGCGCTCCACCCTCACCACGGCGAAGGCGATCGGCGTCGGCATCCTCATCGAGCTCGCGGCCGGGATGCTCGCGGCCGGCATCTGGGTGGTGAGCGCTGTCGCGCTCCTGTGAGCAGAAACTGGTGCTGGAGCACCAGTTTCTGCTCACGAGTCACAGCGTGACGATCACCGGCGCGCCACCCTGGGCCGTCACCTCGACCTCCACCGCGGTGGACGGGAGCAGGGCGGCGTCGCGGCCGGCGTCGACCCACGCGGCGTCCTGGGCCACGCGGTAGCGCAGGGTCGCCCCCCGCTCCGCGACCACCCGGCCGGCGCCGTCGGGCAGCCGCACCCGCACCGGCAGCTCGGACTCCCGGTCGACCGGGCCGCCGTCGAGCACCACCGCGGTGCCGGGGTCCGCGCCGATGATGGTGATCAGCCGGCTCGGGTTGCTGTCCTCCTGGTACTCCGTGACCCACACCGGGCGGCCGTCGGGCATCGCCGTCGCGACCGTCCACAGCCCACCGGCCGCCATGGTCAGGTACGGGTCGACGAACCCGGCCCCGACCAGGAACGGCTCCGTCGACTCCGGCGGCCGGCGGCCACCGGGCAGCGTGAACACGTCGAGCGGCCAGTCCAGCCGGTTCTCCGCGCGGTACTTCGACTGGTGGTCCCATCCGAGGCTCGCCCGCGACGCCGGCAGCAGCATCACGTGCTCGCCGGTCGGCCCGCCGCCGGCACCGGCGCCCCGCACCCGGATCGCGCTCGGGTCGCTGTCCGCCGGCAGCGACAGCACGGCCACCCCGTCGGTCATCGGCAGCGGCTCCCACAACCGGCTCACCGTGCCGTCGCCCGCCCGCACGGCGCCGGTGGACACCACGAGCGGCACGCCGGGGTCGGGCACCAGGAGGGTGTCGTCGCCGGGCCCGAACTGCAGCCCGACGCCGACCAGGGTGACCAACGCCCTGGCGTCCGTCAGCACTCGCGGGGTGCCGTCCTCGAACGCCACCAGCCCGAGCGCGGCGCCGCGGCCCTGGGCCTGCGCCACCACGGCGGCCGGCCCGAGCGGCGTCGTCCCCGCCCAGTAGACGTTGGGTTCGCCGCGCACGCTGTCGGCCAGCCCGTTGGGCGAGCCGGGCAGGTACGCGCGCCACGCGTCCCTGACGCCGTCCAGCACCTCGCTGTCGTCGGCGAGGTCGCCGCGGGTGGGGCCGCTCAGCCACAGCTCGCCGTTCTGGAGGACGGGCGGGGGATCGATGACGACGTCGCCGTTCTCGTCGATGATCGCGCCGGGGGGCAGGGTGTCGCCGCTGTCGGCCAGCGTGACGGTCCCGACCGCCATCGCCAGCACGGTGACCGACACCAGGCCGGCGACGAGGTGGCGCCGGTGCCGTCGTCGGCGGCCACCCCTGGTGACCGCGTCGGTGAACCCCGGTGGGGGCATGATCCCCTCGGCCGCTCCCCGCAGCCGGGTCGTGAGGTCGTCGGTCTCCATCACTGTGCTCCTCCGGTGTGCGCGTTCGGCCGGCTCAGCAGCTCCCGCAGCCGCGCCAGCCCGCGCGAGGTCTGGCTCTTCACGGTGCCGACGCGGCAGTTCAGCGCGGCCGCGGTGTCCGCCTCGGTCAGGTCGTCGAAGTAGCGCAGCACCACGGCCGCCCGCTGCCCCGGCGCCAGCGCGGCCAGGGCAGCCAGCAGGTCGTCGTGCTCGCCGACCCGTTCGTGCGGCCCGGTCATGGGCGTGTGCGTCACGTCGGCGATCAGCGCCGTCTCGGTCACCCGCCGGGCCTGTCGGCGCCACCGGTTGGTGGCCGTGTTGGCCAGCGCCGCCCTGGCGTACGCCTCGGGTGATCCGCTGATCCGTCGCCATCGTGGGTACATCCGTTCCAGTACGTCCTGGAGCAGGTCCTCGGCCGCGGGGCGGTCACCCGCGCACAACAGGTACGCGGTGCGCAGCAGCGGCCCCGATCTGAGCCGCACGAACTCGGCGAACCCCTCCGGCCCGGTTCCGGACCTGGTGTCTGACATCGTTTCCCTTTCGTCGACCCACGATGGATGACACCGGCGGGCACCGGAAGGTTGCTTTCCGGAGCAACGTAGGATTGCGGAGAACCGCCCAGTAGTTGAGGAGACGCGCGTGGCCGAGATGACCGTCGAGCTCGTGGCCGTTGAGCGCCGCCTGTGGTCCGGGACCGCGACCATGGTGATCGCCGAGACGATCGAGGGTGAGCTGGGCATCCTGCCGGGGCACACCCAGCTCCTCGGGCAGCTCGTCGAGGGCGGCATCGTCACGATCCGCACCGTCGAGGGCTCCGACGTCACCGCCGCTGTCCACGGTGGGTTCCTCTCGGTCAACGACAACCGGGTGAGCATCCTCGCCGAGGGCGCCGAGCTCTCCGAGGAGATCGACGTGGCGCGTGCCGAGCGGGCGCTGTCCAAGGACGACGAGGACGCCAAGGCCAGGGCCGCCGCGCGGCTACGGGCTGCCGGACAACGGGGCTGAGTCGACCACGGGCCTGAGCGCGAGGCGGCGTGGCCGTGGGACCGACCGAACTGATCGGACTCGTCCTGCTGGCGGTCGTGCTGGTGGTCGGCCTGCTCGCCTGGCGGCGGGTGCGGCTGGTCCGTCAGGGCGGCATCGACGTGGCCCTGCGGCTGCGGCCCGACCAGGAGGCCAGCCGGTGGCACCTGGGCATCGCGCGCTACCAGGGCGAGGAGTTCGTCTGGTACCGGGTCACCAGCCTGCGGTCCGGCTCCACCACGGTGGTACGGCGCAAGGACCTGAGCATCGTTGCGCGCCGGGAACCGGCCGGTTCCGAGGCGTACGCCATGCCGGCCGGCGCCACCGTGCTGTGCTGCCGGGGTGAGGACGGCGCCGCCGTCGAGCTGGCCATGACCCCCGATGCGCTGACCGGGTTCCTGTCGTGGCTCGAGTCCGCCCCGCCGGGCAGCGCCATCCCGTGGGCGTCCTGACGCGCTTGTCCTATCGGACGGTCGCCGGCGCGCGGACCTCGGTGGGGAGGCTGGGGTCCAGCGCGATGTTCACGGCGACGGACTCGATCTCACGGACGATCGTCAGCAGGTCGTCGGGCGAGAAGTAGCGCAGGTCGACGGACATGAGCAGGTCGATGGAGCCGGGCGGGTCGTCGACGTACAGGTAGAGCTTGGTGCCGGGCATCTCCGGGTCATCGACCCGTTCGTGGGTGCTGGACGCGAGGGCCGCGCGGATCTCGTCGGCGGTCGCGACCGGGCCGGTCGGCGGCGCCAGGGTCCGCTGCCTGCGGTCGTTGTAGTAGCAGGACAGGTCGATCGCCCCGCCGCGCTCGGCAAACACGCGCCGGTACACGTCGTCCTGCTGGATGGGGTCGAAGTAGGCGTTCTTGTACGCGCTGAGGGTGCTCCGCTCGGCGCGCCCCACCGCCTCCCCGATGGTGATGTCGGCGACGTCGCTGACGTACGGGGACACCTGGGCGAGCGCGCTGACCGACTCCCCGAGCCGGGGCCGGAAGCGGTTGCTGACGGTCAGCATGGCGAGGATCGGGGTGCGGCCCGCGATGCGCCCCAGCGCCACCGCGAAGCTCGCGAGCAGCACGGAGGACGTGTTGGCCTGACAGCGGATCGACGCGGCCCCGACCGCGAGGAGCAGCGCGGGGGAGCGGTACCGCACCTCGCGGAAGCCCGGCGGGCCGGGGTACCTGGGCTCGCCGAAGCGGCTCATCGGCACCGCGCGCAGGGTGTGCTCCAGGTAGCGCTGGGCCGACGCGTTGAGCCGCTGCCCCGCCGGGCCCTGCTGCCACCTGGCCTGGTCGAGCGGCTGCATGGCGGTGACCGGGGTGGGGTCCGAGCCGTCGCGGGGGCGGGCCGCGCCGTCGGCGATGAGGACCTCCAGTCCGCCCGCGTCGATCACCAGGTGCAGGTAGACCGCGACGAGCTGGGTGAGCACGCCGTCCTTGCGCACCACCGACATCCGGATCGGCCACTCGTTCTCGTAGTCGAACGGCACGGTCTGGCGGCGTTGGAGCACGGCGACCGCGACCTCCGCCGGGTCGTCGTCACCGGCGTCGACGACCTCGAGGGCGAACTCCCCGGCGGCCGAGCACTCCTGGCGGGGAATGATGTCCCCGTCCTCGTCGACCTCGCCGTCGAGTCGGAGCCGGGTGCGCAGCGCCTGGTGACGGCCCATGGCGTACCGGAGGTCGTCCGCGACGTCCTCGACGGTCGTGCCGGGCGGGAGCCCGCTGATCCCCCCGAGCGTCCTGGACTGTCCCGAGACGATGATGGACTGCCACTGGGCCAGCTGGCCCCAGGTCAGGTCCTCGACGCCGGAGCCCTCACCCTCGAACCGAACCAGGATCCGGTCGACGACCTGACCCGACACGCTGCCTCCATTGGACGAGATCGACGCCGGGCGGCCGGTGTCCGGCCCGCCGACGACGGTCGGGGCGCGGGCGCTCGCCCGCACCCCGACCCATTCGGAACTACGGCTTCGCGGGCGCCACGGGAGCAACCATGGGACACCTCCGACCTTTGTCCTGTCCGGCCGCGGGCATGGGCGCCCGCCTCCGAAACCCCAACCTGATGGTCGTCATCTAACAGGAGCTGATTAAGGAGAGGCATAGTCCGAACGGGGGCTCCTGCCCGATGAGGCAGAAAATCGATAACGCACAGTATTAGCTTGCGGAAATCTGTCGCGAATCCGTGTTACAAACTCCGATATTCGGCGTCGGCAATGGTTGCTGTGAGTGGCCGCCTTCTCGCTCGAAGATCACCCAGCGTGCCGGGCCTCACACCGTGGCCGGGGCCTGTACGCCGGTGGGGAGCGAGGGGTCGAGCGCCGCGTCGACGGCGACGGACTCGATCTCCCTGACGATCGTCAGCAGGTCGTCGGGGGAGAAATGGCGCAGGTCCACCGACATCTGCAGGTCGATGGCGTCGGGCGCGTCGTCCACGTACAGGTAGACCTTGGAGCCGGGCATCTCCGGGTCCTCCACCCACTCGTGGGTGCTCGACGCCAGGGCGGCGCGGATCTCCTCCTCGGTCGCCACCGGACCGTCGGTCGGCGCCGCGCCCTGTCGGCGCTTGTCGTTGTAGTAGCACGACAGGTCGACCTCGCCGCGCTCGGCGAACACGCGGTCGTAGAGCTCGTCCTGCTGGTACGGGTCGCAGTAGGCGTTCTTGTACGCGCTGAGGGTGCTCCGCTCGGCACGCCGGACGGCCTCGCCGATCGTGACGTCGGCGACGTCGATGAGGTAGGGCGACACCTGCATGAGCGCGCTCACCGACTCGGCCAGCCCCGGCCGGAAGCGGTTGCTCACCGTCAGCATGGCCATGACGGGAGTGCGGCGGGTGACCCTGGCCAGCGCGACCGCGAAGCCCGCGAGCAGCACCGACGCCGTGTTGGCCTGGCAGCGCTGCGCCGCGGCCCTGGCGGCCAGCAGCAGCGCGGGCGAGCGGTACCGCACCTTGCGGAAGCTCGCCGGGCCGGGGTACCTGGGCTCGCCGAAGCGGCTCAGCGGCACGGTGCGCAGCACGTGCTCCTGGTACCGCAGGGAGGTCGTGTTGACCCGCTGCCCGGCGGGGCCGCGTTGCCACGCGGTCTGCTCCAGCGGCTGCATCCGGACCGGGGGCGGGGTGGAGCCGTCGCGCGGGCGGGCCGCGCCGTCGGCGATGAGCACCTCGAGGCCACCGGCGTCGAGCACCAGGTGCAGGTACACCGCGACCAGCCTGGCGGGCACGCCGTCCTTCAGCACGACGGTCATCCGCACCGGCCACTCGTTCTCGTAGTCGAACGGCTCCGTCTGGAGGCGGAGCAGCACGGCGGCCGCGACCTCGGCCGGGTCGTCGTCACCGGCGTCGACCACCTCGAGCATCACCTCGCCGGTGGCCCGGCAGTCCTGCCGCGGGAACTCGTTCGCTTCCGTGCTGCTCAGGCACAGCCTGGTGCGCAGCGACTGGTGCCGACTCACGGCGTAGCGCAGGTCGTCGGCCACGTCCTCGACGGTCGTGCCGGCCGGGAGACCGCTCACCCCACCCAGGGTCCTGGACTGGCCGGACGCCATGATCGACTGCCACAGCACGACCTGTCCCCAGGTCAGGTCGTCGACCCCGGAGCCCTCACCGTCGAACCGGACCGGAACCCGGTCGACGACGTTCCCACCGCGCATGACGCTTCCCCCTGCATGCCTTCCCGACCGTGGCTTCCCGATCGGGTCTTCCCTCGTGCCGGCGGTCCGGGGCGGGCATCGCCCGCGCCCGGACCTGTCCGAACTACGGCTTCGCGACGATCGGCTTTGCGACAATGGGCTTCGCGACGACCATGGGACACCTCCCCTGCCTGGACCCGTCCGGGCACGGCCGTGTGCACCCCGTCCCGAACTCCGAACCTGATGTCGTCATCTAACAGGAGCGGCGTAGGCCGGTGGTTGCTCCGAACGGGGCAATATCTGCGCGTTAGGCCCAATCATGGCGACGTCACGTGATTGAACCGAGAGAGACACGGCCCGGTCATTGGTACGAATGTCTTATTGAATGTTCACCTTCGAGTGCGCCCGGCTACTGGGTGTCGCCGCCCGGCTTCCACAGGACGTCGCCGTCCGGGTTGGCCAGCCGGCCGAGGATGAACAGCAGGTCCGACAGCCGGTTGAGATACCGCGCGGTGAGCGGGTTGGTCCGCTCGGCGTCCACCTCCAGCAGGGCCCAGACGCTGCGCTCCGCGCGCCGGGACACGGTGCGCGCCACGTTGAGCAGCGCCGCCCCCGGCGTGCCACCGGGCAGCAGGAACGAGTGCAGCGGCTGGAGGTGCTCGTTGAACTCGTCGCACCACCCCTCCAGGCGCGTCACGTACGCCTCGGTGATCCGCAGCGGCGGGTGCTCGGGAGCGGCCACGACCGGGGTGCACAGGTCCGCCCCGACGTCGAACAGGTCGTTCTGGACGCCGCGCAGCACGGTGGCGACATCCTGCGGCAGCGCGCCCATGGCCAGCGCCACCCCGATCGAGGAGTTCGTCTCGTCGCAGTCGGCGTACGCCACCAGCCGTGGGTCCGTCTTCGGCACCCGCGAGAAGTCGCCCAGCGCGGTGGTGCCGGCATCGCCGGTCCTGGTGTAGATGCGGGTGAGGTGAACGGCCATGGTGGCCACACTACGTGCGGCCTCGTGAGTGGCGTTTGGTGCTGGGGCACCAAACGCCACTCACGGGCACCCGTAGGGTGCACGGGTGAGCGAGCACTTGCGGGTTCGTGGCGGAGCCCGGCTGGCCGGCGACGTCACCGTCGTCGGCGCGAAGAACAGCGTGCTGAAGCTGATGGCGGCCGCGCTGCTGGCCGAGGGCACCACCACCATCACCAACTGTCCGGAGATCCTCGACGTACCGCTGATGGCCGACGTGCTGCGCAGCCTCGGCTGCGAGGTGACGGTCGACGGCGACACCGTGGTGATCGCCACCCCGGCGGAGCTGTCGTCGGAGGCGGACTACGCCTCGGTGAGCAGGCTCCGCGCCTCGGTGTGCGTGCTGGGCCCGCTGGTGGCCCGCTGCCGCCGCGCGATCGTGCCCCTGCCCGGCGGCGACGCCATCGGCAACCGGCCGCTGGACATGCACCAGAACGGGCTGCGCAAGCTCGGCGCCACCAGCTCCATCGAGCACGGCCGGCTGGTCGCCGAGGCGTCGGACCTGCACGGCGCGCAGATCTGGTTGGACTTCCCGAGCGTGGGCGCCACCGAGAACATCCTCATGGCGGCCGTGCTCGCCACCGGCACCACGGTGATCGACAACGCGGCCCGCGAGCCGGAGATCATCGACCTGTGCCTGATGCTGCAGCAGATGGGCGCCAAGGTCGACGGCGCGGGCACCTCCACCCTGACCGTGCACGGCGTCGACTCACTGCAGCCGACGGAGCACCGGGTGGTCGGCGACCGCATCGTCGCGGGCACCTGGGCGATCGCCGCCGCGGTGACCCGGGGCGACCTGCGGGTGCGCGGCGTCGACCCGCACCACCTCGACCTGGTGCTGGAGAAGCTGCGGATGGCCGGGGCCGAGGTGACCGTGCTCGACGACGGCTTCCGGGTGGTGATGGACGGCCGCCCGCGCGCCGTCGACTTCGTGACCCTGCCGTACCCGGGGTTCGCCACCGACCTGCAGCCCATGGCCATCGCGCTGTCCGCGGTGTCCGAGGGCACGTCGATGATCACCGAGAACGTGTTCGAGGCGCGGTTCCGGTTCGTCGAGGAGATGATGCGCCTCGGCGCGGACGCGCGCACCGACGGGCACCACGCCGTGGTTCGCGGGGTGCCCACGCTGTCCAGCGCGCCGGTGTGGGCGTCGGACATCCGCGCCGGCGCCGGGCTCGTCCTGGCCGGGCTGTGCGCGGACGGCGTCACCGAGGTGTGGGACGTCTTCCACATCGACCGCGGCTACCCGAGCTTCGTCCAGGACCTCAACCGCCTCGGCGCCGACGTGGAGCGGGCGATGGCCGCGCCCGAAAGGTGAGGATCAGGCGACCTCGTTGAGCTTGCCGGTGGCCACGTCGAACACGAAACCGCGGACCGTGGTCTTCCACGGCAGGAACGGGCTCGCCCTGACCCTGGCCATGGACTGACGCAGGTCCGTGTCGAGGTCGGTGAACGACTCGATGGCCCACGGCGGCTTGATGCCGACGTCCTCGTGCACGGCGTTGCGGAACGCGTCGTCGGTGAAGGTGAGCATCCCGCAGTCGGTGTGGTGGATGAGCACGATCTCCGTGGTGCCGAGCAGCCGCTGGCTGATCGCCAACGAGCGGATCACGTCGTCGGTGACGACGCCGCCCGCGTTGCGGATGATGTGCGCGTCGCCATCGGCGAGGCCCAGCACCCGGTACAGGTTGAGCCGCGCGTCCATGCAGGCCACGACGGAGACGCGCTTGGCGGGCCGCAGCGGCAGCGGCCCGCTGAACGACTCCGCGTAGCGGTCGTTGTTCTCGAGCAGTTCGTCGACGACGCCCACTTCGTCAGCCTTCACGTCGTGAATTCTGGACGTGGCCAGTACATCCGGCGAGTCGACGCGCGGCCAACGCCCAGGGACTGTTCACTCGTGTGAGGTATCGCACCGGCGACCGTCGGTTACCCGGAAGTACGCTCGTGCGATGCCGTACCCGACCGATCGCGAGCGGGACCGCCCCTGGGTGATGCGGACCTACGCCGGCCACTCGTCGGCGACGGCGTCCAACGCGTTGTACCGCCGCAACCTGGCCAAGGGTCAGACCGGGCTGTCGGTGGCGTTCGACCTTCCCACGCAGACCGGGTACGACCCCGACCACGAGCTGTCCCGCGGCGAGGTCGGCAAGGTCGGCGTCCCGGTGAGCCACCTGGGGGACATGCGGGCCTTGTTCGACGGCATCCCGATGTCCGAGGCCAACACCTCGATGACCATCAACGCGACCGCCATGTGGTTGCTCGCCCTGTACGTCGCGGTCGCGCAGGAGCACGATGCCGACCTCGGCGCGCTCGCCGGCACCACCCAGAACGACATCGTCAAGGAGTACCTGTCGCGCGGGACGTACGTGTTCCCGCCGGGGCCGAGCCTGCGGCTGATCACCGACACGGTCGCGTGGACGGTGGCCGCCGTGCCGCGGTGGAACCCGATCAACATCTGCTCGTACCACCTGCAGGAGGCCGGGGCCACGCCGGTGCAGGAGGTGGCGTACTCGCTCTGCACGGCGATCGCGGTGCTCGACTCGGTGCGCGACAGCGGGCAGGTGCCCGCCGCGGAGTTCGGCACCGTCGTCGCGCGCATGTCGTTCTTCGTCAACGCAGGGCTGCGGTTCGTCGAGGAGATGTGCAAGATGCGGGCCTTCGTGGCCCTGTGGGACGACCTGTGCCGTGACCGGTACGGCATCACGGACCCGCGGCAGCGGCGCTTCCGGTACGGCGTCCAGGTCAACTCGCTCGGCCTCACCGAGGCGCAGCCGGAGAACAACGTGCAGCGCATCGTGCTGGAGATGCTGGCCGTGACGCTGTCGCGCGACGCGCGGGCCAGGGCCGTGCAGCTGCCGGCGTGGAACGAGGCGCTCGGGCTGCCCCGGCCGTGGGACCAGCAGTGGGCGCTGCGGATGCAGCAGGTGCTGGCGTTCGAGACGGACCTGCTGGAGTACGAGGACATCTTCGACGGCTCGCGGGTCATCGAGGCCAAGGTGGCCGACCTGGTGGCCGGCGCGCGTGCCGAGATCGACCGGGTGCAGGCGATGGGCGGCGCGGTGGCCGCCGTCGAGTCCGGGTACATGAAGTCGCGGCTGGTGTCCTCCCTCGCCGAGCGCCGCCGCCGCATGGAGGCCGGCGAGGACGTCGTCGTCGGGATGAACCGGTTCGACACGACGGAGCCGAGCCCGCTCCAGACCGAGGGCGCGGCGTCCATCGAGGTGCTCGACGCCGGGGTCGAGGAGGCTGCGGCCGCGTCGATCCGGGCCTGGCGCGCCGGCCGGGACCTACCCGCGGTGGACACCGCGCTCGACGCGCTGCGCGACGCGGCCAAGACCGACACGAACCTGATGGACGCAAGCCTCGCCTGCGCCAGGGTCGGGGTGACGACGGGGGAGTGGGCGCAGGCCCTGCGCGACGTGTTCGGCGAGTACCGGGCGCCGACCGGGGTGTCGGCCGCGTCCGGTGGGGCGGCCGAGGCCGGGTCGGAGATCGCCGCCGTCCGCGAGCGGGTGCGCGCCACCGGTGAGGAGCTCGGCACCCGGCTGCGGATGCTCGTCGGCAAGCCCGGCCTCGACGGCCACTCCAACGGCGCCGAGCAGGTGGCCGTGCGGGCCCGCGACGTCGGGTTCGAGGTGGTGTACCAGGGCATCCGCCTCACCCCGGCGCAGATCGTGGCCGCCGCGGTGCAGGAGGGCGTGCACGTGGTGGGCCTGTCGGTGCTGTCCGGCTCGCACCTCGAGGTGGTGCCGGCCGTGGTCGACGGACTGCGCGCCGCGGGTGCCGAGGACGTGCCGGTGATCGTCGGCGGGATCATCCCGCCCGACGACGCGGCGCGGCTGGTCGCCGGCGGGGTCGCGAAGGTGTTCACCCCCAAGGACTTCGGCCTCACCGCGATCATGGACGACATCGTCGACGTGGTCCGCGCGACCAACGGCCTGCCAACCGGGTGAATGGCACATGTGGTCGGCTCTACCGGTCAAATGTGCCATTCACCCGGTTCGGCCGCGTCAGGTGAGCGGGCCGGTCAGGTAGTGCTGTAGCGCGGGGGCGTACGCGGCGATGAGGGTCTCGTCGTCGGCGTCGACCAGCGGGCCGAGGCCGACGACGTTCATCGCGACCGCGAGGCCCATCACCTGCGAGGCGCACAGGGCGGCGCGCAGCCGCGGCCGGTCGGCGTCGAGCTCTGCGGCGACGCGTTCCAGCACGGACCTCGTGTAGAACTCGCGGAACATCGCCGCCGCGTCCGGGTGCGCCGCCGCCGAGCGGATGAGCGCGACCATGGGGTTGGCCCTGCCGAGGTCGCGCAGCAGCCCGACGAACAGCCGCGCGAGCCGCTCGCCCAACCCGTCGGTGCCCGGCCCCAGCAGCGCAGGCAGCACCGTCGCCGGCTCGACCGCCAGCCGCATGGACGCCACGAACAGCCGCTCCTTGGTGCCGAAGTAGTGGTGCACGAGCGCCGGGTCCACCCCGGCGTCGGCGGCGATGCCGCGGATCGTGGCGCGCTCGTACCCGACGGTCCCGAACCGGTCGCGGGCCGCGTCGAGGATCGCGTCCCTGCTGCCGCTGTCGCCGGGCCGGCGCCCGGTCCGCCGCGTCGTGGTCATGCGTTGAGCTTAACTCATCAGCTGTTGACTTCAACGTGCGTTGAGTTCTACTCTCACCTCACGTTGAATTTCGTCGATGCCTCAGGAGGCACTGTCATGAAGACCCCGCGGCTGGTGGCACTCGCCGTGCTGGCCGGCACCGTGCTGGCGGCCGTGCTCGGCCTGCTCACCTCCGGCGTGCAGGCCAGCGTCGCGCCCGACCGGCTGCCGGTGGCCGTCGCGGTGCCGGCCGGCGACCCCGCGCTCGGCCAGATCGCGCAGCGGGTGTCGACGCAGGGCGTTTCGGGGCAGGGTGGCGACCAGGTGGCCTGGCGGGTCACCACGCCGGACGAGGCGGCCCGGCTGCTCGACGACAAGGCGGTGTACGGGGTGCTCGAGCTCGCCCTCACCCCGGACGGGTTGGCGCCGACGGTCGTGGTGTCCGGCGCGGTGAACCCCACCGGAACCCAGGTGGCGCAACAGATCCTGACCGCGGCCGGGCAGGCCGTGTCGGCCGCGGCCGCCGAGCAGTTCCCGGACGCGACGGCCCGGCCGGTCACCGTGCGGACCGTGCATCCCGCGTCGGCCGCGGCCCGCGCTGTGCCGCTCGCGGCCAGCCAGCTCCTGTGGATCGGCTGCCTCGTCGGCTGCGTGCTCGTCGTCGTGCTGAGCGAGCGCACCGGCCGGCCGCTCGGCCGCGGCGTGCGGCTGGTGACGACCGCCGCCGTGCCGGTGGGCGTCGTCGCCGGCTTCGTCGGCCTCATGGCGCTGTGGGATTCGAGTCTGCGGATCGATGCCCGGCTCGTCGGTTTCCTGCTGCTCGCTGCGGTGGCGTTCGCCGCGGTGCAGGGCGCGGTCCTGCGGCTGCTGGGCCTGGCCGGCATGGCGATCCTCGCGCCGCTGTTCCTCATCGCCCCCGCGGTCGCCGGGCAGGTGCCGGAGCTGCTGCACCCCGCGTACCGGGTGCTGCTGTGGTCGTGGACGCCGTTCCGCTTCTCCACGGAAGGCGTGCGGAGCCTGCTGCTGCTCGACGGTCTGCCGCCGGACGTGCGGACCGCGCTGTGGGTGCTCGGCGCGATGGCCGTCGCCGGCGTCGCCGTGCTGCTGTGGCCGGGCCGGCGGGGCGCCACCGATCCGGATCCCGCTGAGTCGCAGGCGGCGGCACTGACGGTGCCGACCGCGGCGTAACGTGCTCGGCGTGGCCGAACACCAGCACGTGCTCGTCAAGCACGAAGGGGACACCGTCCGGATCACCATGAACCGGCCGCAGCGCCGCAACGCGCTGTCCGCGGAGCACCTCGGTGAGCTGCTGTCGGCCTTCACCGAGGCCGGCGGCAGCGAGGCGTCCGGCATCGTCCTCGCCGGCAACGGGCCGGTGTTCTCCGCCGGCCACGACTTCGCCGACGTCGCGGCCCGCGACCACGACGGGGTGCGCGAGCTGCTGGAGCTGTGCACCACGCTGATGCGCACCATCCAGTCCGTGCCTCAGGTGGTGATCGCGCGCGTGCACGCGTTGGCCACCGCCGCCGGGTGCCAGCTCGTCGCGTCGTGCGACCTCGCCGTCGCGGCCGAGTCCGCCGGGTTCGCGCTCCCCGGCGGCAAGGGCGGCTGGTTCTGCCACACCCCCGCCGTGCCGGTGGCCAGGGCGATCGGCCGCAAGCGGCTGCTGGAGCTGGCCCTCACCGGCGACGTGATCGACGCGCGCACCGCCGCCGACTGGGGGCTGGTCAACCGCGCGGTGCCCGACGACGAGCTCGATGCCGAGGTCGACGCGCTGCTCGCCCGCGCCACCAGGGGCAGCCGCGCCGCCAAGGCGCTCGGCAAGCGCACCCTGTACGCCCAGCTCGACCGCCAGGAGGCCGACGCGTACGACGTGGCCATCCCGGTGATGGCCGACGCCTCGCAGACCCCGGCTGCCCGCGAGGGTATGGCCGCGTTCCTGGAGAAGCGCCACCCCGTCTGGCCCTCCTGACGCGGCGGCGGCCGGCCGGGGCGTGGGCGCTAGCCTGTCGCGGTGCGCTTGGTCATCGCCCGTTGCGAGGTCGACTACATCGGACGGCTGACGGCGCACCTGCCGCCGGCCCTGCGCCTGTTGCTGGTGAAGGGCGACGGGTCGGTGCTGGTGCACTCCGACGGCGGCTCGTACAAGCCGCTCAACTGGATGAGCCCGCCGTGCACCCTCCGCGAGGAGCCCGGCAAATGGACCGTCACCAACAGCGGCGGCGAGCAGCTGCTGATCACCCTGCACGAGATCCAGCACGACTCGACGCACGAGCTGGGCATCGACCCCGGGTTGGTCAAGGACGGCGTCGAGGCGCACCTGCAGAAGCTCCTCGCCGAGCACGTCGCCACCCTGGGCGACGGCTACACCCTCATCCGCCGCGAGTACCCCACCGCGATCGGCCCCGTCGACCTGTTGTGCAAGGACGCGTCGGGGGTCACTGTCGCCGTCGAGATCAAGCGCCGCGGCGAGATCGACGGCGTCGAGCAGCTCACCAGGTACCTCGACCTGCTCAACCGCGACCCGCTGCTCGCGCCGGTGAGCGGGGTGTTCGCCGCGCAGCAGATCAAGCCGCAGGCCAAGACGCTCGCCAACGACCGCGGCATCCGCTGTGTCGTACTCGACTACGAGGCCCTGCGCGGCACGGACAGCCTGGAGCTGCGGCTGTTCTGACCGGTTCCCGGCGCGGCCGGTGATCGGTGCGGCTAGCGTGCACCCGTGCGTCGTCGGGTGTCCTGGGTGCCGGTCGCGCTCGCCTGCCTCCTGGCCGGCGGCGTCGGCTGCGTCGGCTGTGGTGGTCCCGACCTGGACAGGGTGACCTTCCCGCGCACCGCGATCCCGGCCGGCGAGTCCACGGCGGCCGACCCCGGCGGCCCCGACCGGCTGTCGGCCGAGCGGCTGCGGCTGATCGACCCGTGCAGCCTGCTCGACCGCGAGGCGCTGGCCCGGTTCGGCACCCCTGAGGAGAACGTCGGGCAGGACTACGGCAGCTGCCGCAACTACATGACGTCGACGACCGGCGAGTCGCTCACCTTCACGGTCCGGGTCGGCGAGTCCACCACCAGCAGCAGCCTGGAGCGCGCCACCGAGGAGGTCGGCGGGTTCAAGGCCGAGCAGGCCACCGTCGACGGCGCGTGCTTCGTGACGCTGATCGTCGAGGACCCCGAGCCCGACCTGGCCGTCGACCTGCAGGTGGGGTCGGACGGCGACGCGTGCGACCCGGCGCGGGCGGTCGCCGGCGTGATCGGCGAGCGGCTGCGCACGGCCGCCGCCACCGTGCGCGAGCCTGAGCCCGACTCGCTGCTGCCGCTCGACCCGTGCGAGGAGGCCGGGGCCCTACCGGGCGACGTGCTCCCCGGGGCCGAGGAACCGAACCCGTACGGGCTGCACCAGTGCTCCTGGGAGGTGGATGGCGCGGAGCTCGAGCTGCAGTTCGCCCACCGGTTCGACCCGGCCGCGGCGCAGGACAAGGGCGAGCCCGTCGACCTCGGCGGCGGGGTGACCGGGTACGCCCACGCCCGCTCCGAGAACTTCCCGTCGTGCGAGCTGGACTGGCTGCACCGCACGGTCGGCGACGACGGCCGCGGCGACGTGGTGTCCATCGCGGTGCGCGACGTACGCAAGACCGGCATCGACGTGTGCGGGATCGCCCGCGCCTTCGGTACGGGGCTGGCAGCGGAGCTGCCTCGTGAGTGAGCGGCCACGTCACAGGGTGGCGTTGCCCCCGCACACGATGAGGGCGACCCGCGCGCCGGGCTCCGGGCGGTACGCGCCGCTGCGTAGCGCGGCCAGCGGGGTCGCGGCGGCCGGCTCGACGGCCAGGCGCAGCTCACGCCACAGCGCCGCCCTGGCCTCGGCGATCGCGTCGTCGTCCACCAGCACCGACCGGGTGCCGGCCGCGCCCACCAGGTCGAACGCGAGGGTGCCCAGCCGGCGGGCGCCGAGCGCGTCCACCGCGATGCCGCTCACCTCGACGTCGGTGGGCGCACCGGCCTCGATGGCGGAGTGCAGGGTGGGGCACCGGCGCGGCTCGACGCCGACCGCGGCCACCTTGCCGCCGCCGCTGTGGTGGCCCAGCGCCGCCACGGTGCCGCCGATCAGTCCGCCACCGCCGACGGCCACCAGCACGGTGTCCACGTCGGGGGCGTCGGCCAGCAGCTCCAGCGCGGCGGTGCCCTGACCGGCCACCACGGTGGGGTCGTCGTAGGCGTGCAGGTACGGCAGGCCGTCCCGGTCGGCGTGCGCCCTGGCCGCGACCGCCGCCTCGTCGTACACCGTGCCGACCAGGTGCACGGTGGCGCCGGCCGCGCGCAGCCCGTCGAGCTTGGTCGCGGGGATCGTCGTCGGGACGTACACCTCCGCGGTGATGCCGAGCGCGGCCGAAGCGGTCGCCACAGCCAGCCCGTGGTTGCCGCCGGACGCCGTCACCACCCGCCGCGGGCGGGTGCGCAGCAGGAAGTTGAACGCCCCGCGGGCCTTGAACGAGCCCGACCGCTGCAGGTGCTCCAGCTTGAGCACCACGGCGACGTCGGCCAGGTCCCCGGCGGCCACGTCGATGACGGGGGTGCGCCGGACGTACCCGGCGATGCGCTGTGCCGCGTCGGCGACATCCTCGGCGTCGATCACCGCACCAGCCTGCCAGTCGTGAGTGGCGTTTGGTGTTGGGGCACCATTCGCCACTCACGAGGCCGTCAGGCCAGATCCAGCGCGGCCTCCACCTCGCCGCCGTGGATCCGGCCGGTGGGCGCGAAGCCGAGGCCGCGGTAGAACGGCGCGGGGCCGCCGGGCTCGTCGACCCAGCTGACCAGGAGCCTCCGGTCGGACTTGGCGCGCAGCCGCTCGACGAGCAGGGCGATGGCCCGCGCGCCGATGCCGCGCCGCTGGTGCCGGGCGTCGATCAGCATCCGCCACAGGTACGGCTCCGGGTGCGCGGCCGTCGAGTCGGCGATCATCAGGAAGCCGGCCGGTTCTCCGTCGGCCTCGATGGCGCGCAGCCACGGCACCAACTCGACGTCGTCGGAGGTGCCGGGGAACAGCGCGTCCCTGAAGGAACCGAGCACCGACGCGACGAACCGCTCCTGGGTGTGGGCGGTGGCCAGCCGGCCGATGACGCGGGCACTGTCCGCGGTCACCTCGACGAGCCGCACGTCGTCCGGGCGGCCGGTGGGGCGGGCCAGCCAGGCCTCGCGGTCGGCCCGCAGCATGGCGTACCGGTCGTCGTCGGCCCAGCTGCCGCGCACCAGGGCGGCGGCCTTCGCGCACCCCTCGTACCGGAAGCCGAGCCGCTCCAACAGGTGCGCCGACGCGATGTTGGCCGGGTCGACGGTCGCCGCCACCCGCTGCACCCCGGCGCTGTCGAACAGCGCGTCCACCAGCGCGGCGACCGCCTCGCGCCCGATGCCGCGCCCCTGCCGGTCCCGCCGGACGGTGTACCCGATGATCGCGAGGGCGCCGGACGGGTCGAGCCCGACGGCGACGTCGCCGGCCAGCTCGCCGTCGAACTCGACCGCGATCTGCACCCAGTCGCCGGGCACCGGCCCGGTGACCGACAGCTGGGACGCGACGAACCGCGCGGCACCCTCGGGGTCGACCGGCAGCTCCCAGTCCTGGTACCGCGCCACCTCAGGGTCGTTGCGGTACGCGGCGAAGGTGGCGGTGTCGTCCGCGGTGAAGGCGCGCAGGGTGAGCCGCTCGGTGTGCAGCGGCAGGAAGGTCAGGTCGGCCATCCGCCGAGTGTGGCCGCGGCGCGCGGTGTCCGACAAACCTGTTTCCGGTGATCAACGGCCGTGTGGTTCGTCACGACGGGGCGCCGGAGGCGGTGTCCCACGTGGCAGGATCGGTCGACAACCGCAGGGGAGGCACGACGACGTGGCACGCGAGTTCTCCACCGTCGGTGTGGTCGGCATGGGCACGATGGGTTCCGGCATCGCCGAGGTCTTCGCCCGCAGCGGGCTCGACGTGATCGCCGTCGAGGTCGACGAGGAGAGCCTGGAGCGCGGCCGCGGACACCTGGAGCACTCGACGGACCGGGCGGTGGCCCGCGGCAAGCTCGACGCCGACGGCAAGGACGCGCTCCTCGGGCGCATCCGCTTCGCCACCGACCTCGCCGACCTGGCCGGGTGCGACCTCGTCGTCGAGGCCGTCCCGGAGCGCCTGGAGCTGAAGGCCAGGGTGTTCGCCGAGCTCCACCGCATCTGCCGGCCGGAGGTGATCCTGGCGTCGAACACGTCGAGCCTGTCGGTCACCGAGCTGTCCGTGCAGACCGGGCGGCCGGGCAAGGTCGTCGGGATGCACTTCTTCAACCCGGCGGCGGTGATGCGCCTGGTCGAGATCGTGCGCACCGTCGTCACCGAGCCGGACGTGGCCGAGGACGTCACCGCGCTGGCCGAGAAGCTCGGCAAGTCGCCGGTGGTGATCGGCGACCGCGCCGGGTTCATCGCCAACGCGCTGCTGTTCGGGTACCTCAACCACGCCGTCGCGATGTACGAGGCGTCCTACGCCAGCCGCGAGGACCTCGACGCCGCCATGCGCCTCGGCTGCGGCTACCCGATGGGGCCGCTGGCGCTGCTCGACCTCATCGGCCTCGACACCGCCTACGAGATCCTCATCACGATGTACCGGCAGTCGCGCGACCGGCTGCACGCCCCGGCGCCCCTGCTCAAGCAGATGATCACCGCCGGCCTGCTCGGCCGCAAGAGCGGCCGCGGCTTCTACACCTACGCCGAGCCCGACTCGCACGAGGTCGTCGACGACGCGGCCACCCCGGCGGTCGCCGACACCCCGGCCGAGGTCCGTCAGGTGCGCCGGGTGGGCGTCGTCGGCACCGGCACCATGGCCGGCGGCATCGTCGAGGTGTTCGCCAAGGCCGGCCACGACGTCGTGGTCCGCGGGCGCAGCGCCGACCGCACCGCCGAGGTGGCCACCAGGGTCGCCAGGTCGCTGGACAAGGCCGTGCTCAAGGGAAAGCTGGCCGAGGCCGACCGGGACGCCGCGCTCGCCCGGGTCACCACGACCACCAGCTTCGACGACCTCGCCGACTGCGACCTCGTGGTCGAGGCGGTGGCCGAGCGGCTGGCGCTCAAGCGCACCGTGTTCGAGACGCTGGACGAGGTGTGCAAGCCCGGCGCGATCCTCGCCACCACCACGTCCTCGCTGCCGGTCGTCGAGTGCGCGGCCGCCACCTCCCGGCCCGGCGACGTGGTGGGGCTGCACTTCTTCAACCCGGCGCCGCTGATGAAGCTCGTCGAGGTGGTGCACACCATCGCCACCGCGCCCGAGGTGGTCGCGACCGCGCGCGCCGTGTGCGAGAACCTCGGCAAGCACCCCGTGCACTGCGCCGACCGGGCCGGGTTCATCGTCAACGCGCTGCTGTTCCCGTACCTCAACGACGCGATCCGGATGCTGGAGGCGCACTACGCGTCGGCCGACGACATCGACAACGCCATGAAGGTCGGCTGCGGGCTGCCCATGGGACCGTTCGAGCTGCTCGACGTGGTGGGCCTCGACGTGTCGCTGGCCATCCAGCGCACCCTGTTCGAGGAGTTCCGCGAGGCCGGGTACGCGCCGGCGCCGCTGCTGGAGCACCTGGTGACCGCCGGCCGCCTCGGCCGCAAGACCGGCAAGGGCTTCCGCGACTACACCTGACGTCGGCCGGGCGTTGGCGTCAGCCGGAAGCTCGGGCCGAGAAGAACGCCGAGAAGAGCCGGTCGGCGAAGGTCAGACGCCACTCGTAGCGGCCGGGAGTCAGGGGCAGGGATCCGACGGTGACCGCGTAGGCTGCGTCCAACATCGAGCCGTGTTCCAGCCCTGGAAGCCTGCTGGCCTCGATCTCCGCGGGTATGGCGACCACCTGTCCGTCCAGGCTGACCGGTTGCCCGTCGGCGTCGAGCAGTTCGAGCGTCATCGGCAGCCGCTGGTTGGCCCGATCCCAGGGGATCCTGAGGAACATGGCCACGGACATTGGACGGGTGGGGACGCTGGTCCTGACGAGCATGCGCCGGCCGCGCAGGGGTGTTCGTGTTCGACGTACCACAGCCGGTCGACACACACCACGGCGTCGCGGATCTCGTCGGGTTCAAGACCGTGCCGGCCACGGATCTTCCTGGCGGTCGCGTCACTGATGTGCAGGACCGCCACCCAGAGCATCCACTCACTATCACACCGGCCAACGCGGTAGGGCGAGCGTCGATGGTCCCCGACACGCCGACACCGCCCACAGGTCAGCCTTCTCGGGGAGAGGGATGTGCGATGCGTGGCCGATGCCGTACGGCAGGATCGGCGCCGTGAGCGTGACGGTGGGGGTGTCGGCTGTGCTGCGGGTGTTGGCCCGGCTCACTCCCACCGGTCGGGCCGTTGACCTGGCGGACGTGCCGGACCTGCGGACCGCGGCGGCCGGCGCGGTGTGGCTCGGCTACGACCCGGCGTGGTCGGCCGACCCGGAGCAGTCGGCCGGCCAGTTCACCGCGCTGCCCGGCCCGTTGCGGCTGCGGCACAGCCCGGGGCTGAACCGGCTGGCCGCGATCGACGAGCTGTACCGGGACGACCGTCGGCTGCGGGCCGGGTGGACGGTGCTCACCGGTCCCGGCGCCGGTCGTCCGATGTGCACGCCGCTGGTGTCGTGGCCGGTGCGGCTGCGCCAGGGGTCGCGCAACATGTTCGAGCTGGAGGTGGCCGGCGACCTGGAGACCACCCCGCTGGTCACCGACCGGGTGCTGGCCGATGTGCTCGCCGAGAACGTCCGCTTCGGCGGGGGCGCGTTGTACGAGCGCTCCGACATGGAGTCGCTGCCGGTCCTGACCGACTGGGTGCGCGAGGTGGTGGCGGCGGCCGGCCACGACGAGGTGATCGTCGAGCCACCGCGGCTGGACCCGACGGAACGGGCCGCCGAGCGCCTCACCGCCGTCACCGGCCTCGTGGTCTACGTGGGCCGGGTGGTCAATCCGGTGAGCGTGCAGGAGACGCTGTGGTCGTGGTCCGGCCGCTCCGGTGTCGACGGTTCCGCCATGGCCGACCTGTACGGCGCCCGGCCGGACAGCGCCCCCGCGGTAGCGGACGCTCCGGTGTCGGACGAGGAAACCGTGGTGAGCCCGCTGCCGCTGTCGGACGCGCAGCGGGCCGTCGTGGTGGCGGCCCGCACGTCGCCGGTCACCGTGGTGTCCGGCCCGCCCGGCTGCGGCAAGACGCACACCCTGGCCGCGCTCGCGCTCGACGCCGTCGCCCGCGGCGAGTCGGTGCTGCTGGCCACCCGCAGCCGCTACGCCGCCGAGGTGATCGGCGGGATGCTGCGTCGCGCCGCCGGACCGACCCCGGTGATGTTCGGCGACACCGAGCTGCGCAGGGCCATCGCCGACGAGCTGGCCGGCGGGCTGTCGGCCGCGGTCGGCGCCGACGAGCGCCGCCGCCGCGAGCGGGACTGCACCGACACGGTCGACGCGGTGCGCCGGCTGGAACGGGCCACCGCGCTGGCGCTGGCCGGTGAGCACGCTGCGGCGCGGGCCAGGACCGCGACCGAGCTCGCCGCCGTGCACCGGGCCGCAGCGCCCACGCTGTTCGACACCGACGCCCGGCCGGCCCCCGTCCGCGCGGCGCTCGACTCGGCCACCCGGCGGCGCGGCGGACCGCTGGCCGGCTGGCGCGCCACCAGAGCCCGCCGCCGGCTGATCGCGCTCACCGGGAGCGAACCGGACACCCCGATCGCGGACATCGCGGCGGCGGTCGCGGCGGCAGAGGACCAGCGGTCGGCGCTGCGCCTCGACCTGGCCGGCGGCACCGCCCTCGGCGGTCTGCGGCGGTTGCTGGCCGAGGCCGACGTCGCGGCCCGCGCGGCGACCGCGGCCCGGCTGGACGCGATGACCGCGACCGGCGACCGGCGCACCCGCGACGCCCGGCGGGCCGCGTCCGACCTCGCCGCCGCGCTGCGGGCCGGGCGCGCCACCCGGCGTCGGCTCCTCGCCGCCGTCCCGGGATCCGACCTGGTGCACGCGCTGCCGCTGTGGGTCGGCACCCTCGGCGATGTCGAGGACCTGCTGCCGCCGGTGGCCGGGCTGTTCGACCTCGTGGTGATCGACGAGGCGAGCCACGTCGACCAGCCGCTGGCCGCGCCGACGTTGGTCAGGGGGCGGCGCGCGGTCGTCGCGGGCGACCCGCGCCAACTGCGGCACGTCAGCTTCGTCAGCGCGTCCCAGGTCGCCGCCGCGGTCGCGGCCGAGGACGTCGGGCAGCTCTCCGGCCTGCTGGACGTGCCGCGGATGAGCCTCTTCGACGTGGCGGCCGCCGCCGCTGCGGTGCACTGGCTCGACGAGCACCACCGCTGCGCCCCGCACCTCATCGGCTTCGCCGGTGAGCGGTTCTACCCCGGTCGGCTCCGGCTGCTGACCACGCACCCGAGCATCGCCGACGCGGACTGCGTCGACGTCGAACGCGTCACCGGCAGCCGCGACGACAAGGGCGTCAATGACGTCGAGGTGGCGGCCGCGGTCGCGCACGTGCGCCGACGGCTGGCCGCCGGGGTCACCTCCATCGGCCTGCTCAGCCCGTTCCGCGCGCAGGCCGACGCGGTGGAGCGGGCCGTCCTCGCCGAGTTCGCCCTCGGCGAGATCACCCGCATCGGCCTGCGGATCGGCACCGTGCACTCGTTCCAGGGGTCGGAGTGCGACGAGCTGGTGGTGAGCCTCGCCCTGTCCGACGCCGACCCGGCCGCGTCCTGGCGGTTCGTCGACGACCCGAACCTGCTCGCGGTCCTCACCACCCGCGCCCGCCGGCTGGTGCACGTCGTGACGTCGGCGGTGGCCCCGCCGGGGCTGGTCGCCGCCTACCTTCGCCATGCCGACGAGCCGCCCACCGAGACCGTCGGCACACCCCCGACCGACGCCTGGACCGCCGAGCTCGCGGCCGAGCTGCGCCGCGGCGGCCAACGGGTCCGCACCGGCTACCCCGTCGGCCGCTGGCGCGTCGACCTCGTGGTCGGCGACGACAAGGGCGCCGTCGCGCTGGAGACCCGCCCGCACCCCGACGGCACCGCCGCCCACCTGGCCCGCTGGCGCACCCTCGCCGGCGCCGGCTGGGCCGTGCACGACGCCTACCCGACCCGTTTCCGCAACGACCCGGCTCGCGCCGCGGTGCTGCTGCTCGGCGAGCTGGACGAACGCCGGTAGCGGCCCCAGGCGGTCAGCCGCAGCAGCCGCCTCCGCAGCAGCCGCCACCCCCACCGGCCCTGGCCGGCACGGGGGCGCCGCCGCCGTTGCCGCCGTTGGTGCCGGCCAGCCCGGCGACCGACAGCAGCTTGACGGTGTCACCATGGCCGTCCGGGCAGCTCGCCGGTTCGGCGGACGCGCTCATCGGGCGGCTCACCTCGAAGGTCGTCGAGCACTCCCGGCAGCGGAACTCGTAGCGAGGCACGGTCACCGATTCTATACGGCCCCGGCGCCGCAGGTACCGTTCGGCGACGTGCCCAGACGCAACCGGCCCGAGCGCCGGCCGCAGCCCGAACTGCGCTCCGCGCTGGGCAGCGCACGCCGCGAGAACGGCCCCGACGGCGACTGGCTGGTGCGCGCCGTGCCCGGCTCCGCCGGCGACAAGACGTACCGCTGCCCCGGCTGCCACCAGACCATCCCGCCCGGCATACCGCACGTGGTCGCCTGGCCCGCCGACGGTGGCGCCGCCGGCACCGCGGGCGCCGACGACCGCCGCCACTGGCACTCGTCCTGCTGGTCCGCCCGCCACCACCGCCGCTGAACCCCACCCCTGGTACGCAGCCGCCGTGCCACCAGCCCAGCCCGCATGAACGTGACACCAGTCTGGTTCTGCGCACCCGGAACCAGACTGGTGTCACGTTCATGCGGCGTGATCACGCAAGCCACCGCAAGCCACCGCAAGCCGCGCCCAGGGGTGTGGGCGGGCGGGGTGGCGGGTGCGGTGGGAGGATCGCCCGCGATGGGTATCGAGATCAGGGCCAACACGGTGCTGCCCGCGCGGCGGGAGCCGATCGTGCTGCACACCGCCGACGGGGTCGACCTGATCGGCGAGCTGGCGCTGCCCATGGAGCGCCGGCCGCGCGCCACGCTGATCTGGCTGCACCCACTGCCCACGCACGGCGGGATGATGGACAGCCACCTGCTCCGCAAGTCGGCGCAGCGGCTGCCCGCCCTGGCCGACCTGGCGGTGCTGCGGTTCAACACAAGGGGCACGGCGAGCGGGGCCGGCCGCAGCGGCGGGGCGTTCGACGGCGGGGACGCGGAGCGCTTCGACGTCGCGGCCGCGCTGGAGTACGTGGAGTTCCACGACCTGCCGAACCCGTGGCTCGTCGGGTGGTCCTTCGGTACGGACCTCGCGCTCATGCACGGGTGTGACCCCCTGGTGCGCGGCGCCATCCTCATCTCGCCGCCGCTGCGGTACTCGTCGCCGGAGCACCTGGTGCCGTGGGCCGAGTCGGGCCGGCCGGTCGTCTGCCTGGTGCCCGAGTTCGACGACAACCTGCGGCCGGACGAGGCCCGACAGCGGTTCGCGGCCATCCCGCAGGCGGAGGTGGTGGCGTTCCCCGGCGCGAAGCACCTGTTCGTCGGCTACGCCGAGGAGGTGCTGGACGCGATCGTGGCGAGGGTCGCGTCGGACGTGCCCACCCCGCTCCCGACGACGTGGGACGGCTGACGTGCGCATCCTGCTGCTGGTGATCCCCGTACTGGGCGCGGCCATCGCGATCGGGCTGGTCGTGATCGTGGCTCGCGCCACCCTGGGGCGACGCCGATGACGACCCTCGTGCTGCTGCACGCCTTCCCCGTCGACTCCCGCATGTGGAACCCGATGCGCGCCGCGCTGTCCGAGGTCGCCGACGTGATCACCCCGGACCAGCGCGGGCTCGGCCAGGCCACGCTCACCGGCGACGAACCGCCCGATCTGGACGCGGTCGCCGACGACGTCCTGGCCATGCTCGACGCACGGGGCATCAAGAGCGCGGTCGTCGGCGGCTGCTCGATGGGCGGCTACGTCTCGATGGCGCTGCTGCGCAGGGCGCCGCACCGGGTGTCCGGCCTGCTCCTCGTCGACACCAGGCAGGACGCCGACGACGCCGACCACGCGGCCAGCCGCCGGGCCATGGCCGAGCGCGCCGAGCGGGAGGGCATCGACTGGCTTCCCGACACGGTCCTGCCGGGCCTGCTCGCCACCGGCACGCCCGACGTCAACCCCGAACTCGCAGCTCGGCTGCGGGTGGTGATCGCCGAGCAGCCGCCGTCCGGCGTCGCCTGGGCGCAGCGGGCGATGGCGGCCAGGCGCGACTCGACGGACGTCCTGCGTGCCTACGCCGGCCCGGCGCTGGTGATCGTGGGGGAGCGCGACGTGATCTGCCCGCCGGAGCAGGCCCGCGAGATGGTCGCGCTCCTGCCGGCCGGTGAGCTGGTGGAACTACCGGGCTGCGGACACCTCAGCCCCGTCGAGGCCCCCGACGACGTCGCGGCCGCCATCACCGACTGGCTGGCCCGCACCCAGCCCTGAGCCCCGCGTCTCGCATCCGTATCGCCACTTTGCGGGGCTCGAAACCGTCGATACGGATGCGAGACGCGGGGCGCCCGACGCGGGGCGCCCGACGCGGGTCAGCGGCGGTTGGCGGCGACGGCGCGGCCGCGGGTCCGCTTGTCGGTGCCGGTGTCCTTGCGCTCGTCCTGAGCGGTCGGCTTGGTCGGCCTCTGCTGAGCGTCGGCCGGACGCTCCGTGTCGGCGTCGGGCTCCTGGTCGGTGTCGGCGGTGTCGGCCTCGGGCTTCGACGGGGCCGGGGTCCGCAGGGTGGGCGTGGCCTCGTCGGCTGCCGGGGTGCGGACGGTCGTGTCGGCGGGCGTGCCGGCGCGGACGTCGATGACCTGGGTCTCCTGAGTCCTGGTGTCGAACACCTGGGTCTCGGCGTTGGACCCCGAGGGTGCCGGAGCCGCCGGTGCCGCGGGGGAGGACGAGGACGAGGACGTCGCAGCCGTCGAGGAAGCCGGGGGCGTCAGCACCGTGGTCTCGTCGGCGGCCGGGGTGCCTGACGGCGGGGTACCTGACGCAGTGCCGGGACGGTGGTCCGACGCGGTGGGGTGGTCGGCCAGCTGGGCGGACGCGCCGGCCGCGGCCACGCCGGCCGGGTCCTCCTCGTCGGCCAGCGGCTCCAGAGCCGCGGTGGCGTCGGCGAGGACACCGCGCACCTGACGCAGCTGCGCGGCCACCCTGGACCGCACCGACCGCAGGTGGTCGACCTGGGACTTGGCCTCGGCGATCCGGCGCTGCGCGGTCTCGGTGGCCTCGGCGATCCGGCGTCCGGCCTCGTGGGTGGCCTCCTGCACGCGGCGCTCGGCCTCCAGCTTGCTGGCTGCCTCCTGCTCGGCGAGGACGCGCATGGCGTCGCCCCGGCGGGCGGACATGGCGATGTCGAAGTCCTCGTCGACCTGGGTGCGCCGCGCGGCCGACTCGGTCTCCAGCCGGGTGGCCTCGGCCCTGGCGTCGGTGACGAGTCGGGTCGCCTCCGCCTCGGCCCTGCCGACCAGGCCGCGGTGCTCGTCCTCCATGGTCGCGCGCCGCATCTCCAGCTCGGAGATGAGCCGCTGGTACCGGTCGCGCAGGGCGACGCCATCGGTCTCGGTGCGGGTCATCAGCTCGGCAGCCTCGGCCTCCGACCGGGCCTTGATCTCGGCCGCCTCGTCCTGGGCGAGGCGCAGCATCCGCTGCATCCGGTCGCTCAGGCCCTCCATGCTGGTGGGTGCGAGTGACAGCTTGGCCAGGTCGTGCTCGTTGTTCACCAGCTGGGCCCGCTGGTTCTCCACCTGCTTGGCCAGCTCGGACGCGTGGGCCACCGCGGCGTCCCGGTCAGCGGCCAGGATGCGCAGGTCGGCGTCGAGCCGGTCGAGGTGTTCGTCGACCTGGCCACGGTCGTAGCCCCTGCGGGCGATGTCGAACGTAGAACCCATTGGCAGGAGGTCTCGGTTGTCGTGGCCCATGGGTCATTACGCTACCCGCTGCTGCCTTGACATGACTCGTTGGCGGGCTACACGCCACGGAATCGGTTGATCGCGTCCAGATGCCGCTCACGGGTGGTCGCATCCCGCACACCGAGGCCCTCTTCCGGGGCCAGACACAGCACCCCGACCTTTCCCTGATGGGTGTTGTGGTGAACGTCGTTGGCGGCCTGCCCGGTCTGCTCCAGCGGGTACACCCGCGACAGCGTGGGGTGGACGCGGCCCCTGGCGACGAGCCGGTTCGCCTCCCACGCCTCGCGGTAGTTCGCGAAGTGCGACCCGACGATCCGCTTGAGGTTCATCCACAGGTACCGGTTGTCGAAGGTGTGCATGAAGCCGGAGGTGGACGCGCAGGTGACGATGGTGCCGCGCTTGCGGGCCACGAACACCGACGCGCCGAACGTCTCCCTGCCGGGGTGCTCGAACACGATGTCCGGGTCGTCGCCGCCGGTGAGCTCACGGATCCTGGCGCCGAACCGCTTCCACTCGCGCGGGTCCTGCTCGTGCTCGTCCTTCCAGAACCGGTACCCGTCGGCGGCCCGGTCGATGATCAGCTCCGCGCCCATCTTCCGGCAGATCTCGGCCTTCTCAGGGCTCGACACCACGCACACCGGGGTGGCGCCGCCGTTCAGGGCGAACTGGGTGGCGTACGAACCGAGGCCGCCGGACGCGCCCCAGATGAGCACCGTGTCACCCTGCTTCATCCCGGCGCCGTTGCGGGAGACGAGCTGCCGGTACGCGGTGGAGTTCACCAGCCCGGGGCAGGCCGACTCCTCCCAGGACAGGTGCTTGGGCTTGGGCATCAGCTGGTTCGCCTTGACCAGCGCCAGCTCGGCCAGCCCGCCGAAGTTGGTCTCGAAGCCCCAGATGCGCTGCTCCGGGTCGAGCATCGTGTCGTTGTGGCCGTCCGGGTGCTCCAGCTCGACGGACAGGCAGTGCGCCACCACCTCGTCGCCGGGCTTCCACGCGTGCACCCCGACGCCGGTGCGCAGCACGACACCGGAAAGGTCGGAGCCGACCACGTGGTAGGGCAGGTCGTGGCGGCGGCCGAGCTGGGAGGTGCGGCCGTACCGGCGCAGGAAGCCGAACGTCGACAACGGCTCGAAGATCGACGTCCACACCGTGTTGTAGTTGATCGCGGACGCCATCACCGCGATCAACGCCTCTCCGGGGCCGAGCTCCGGCGTCGGCACGTCGTCCAGGTGGAGGCTGCGCCGCGGGTCCTTGTCCTTGGTCGCGACATCGGCGAACATCTCCGCCTCGTCCTCGTGGACGGTGACGCCCCGATAGCTCTCCGGGACGTCGAGCGAGCCGACCGCGTCCAGTTCGTCGGCGAGGATCGCGTCGAGGATCTTCTGCACGGCGGGGGTCCTTCCGGCGGGTCGGCGACGGCTCGGATGCTACTCAGCGGTAGGTGCCGCGGCGCCGCGGTGTGGCCGGTATCTCGGCCGACCCCAGCCCGGCGGCTCTCGGCCGGTCCCGCGGAGAGCCGAGCTCAGTGGCCCAACTCGGTGGGGCCCGGCTCGACCAGCTCGATGAGCACCCCGCCGGCGTCCTTCGGGTGGATGAAGTTGACGCGGGAACCCGCGGTCCCGCGCTTGGGCTCGTCGTACAGCAGGCGCAGCCCGGCGGCGCGCAGGGTGCGGGCGACCTCCTCGACGTCGTCGACCCGGTAGGCGAGCTGCTGGATGCCGGGGCCCCTGCGGTCGAGGAACTTGCCGATCGGTGAGTCAGGGCGCAGCGGTGCCATCAGCTGGAGGCACGAGCCCGAGTCGCCGACCGCCAGCATCGCCTCGCGGACGCCCTGCTCCTCGTTGATCTCCTCGTGCACCACCCGCATGCC
>Ga0190272_10000076_pt1 | contig 69288 bp, 58 predicted proteins | sample Popmic504T_FD_133746 | JGI IMG/M metagenome (GOLD analysis project Ga0190272, IMG submission 133746) | Populus adjacent soil microbial communities from riparian zone of Shoshone River, Wyoming, USA - 504 T | ecosystem: Environmental > Terrestrial > Soil > Riparian zone | place: USA: Wyoming... | reverse complement strand
CGTGGGGCGATGGGACATTGCACAATCCACTGTCGCGCCTCGCTTGCCTCGGGACTGTACCTGGCCTCCGAACGTCTCCGGCGGGTGGTGGCAGTCCCTGCGCTCGAACTTCCGGCTGGCTAGCACATCCGGCTCTGGCGGCTGAGTACAAGATACGCATCGCTGTGCCGTTTGTCAACCATGAGTCGTCAAAGGCGAAACTTGGAGTGCGGCAGCGGACGAGTTGCAGCAGTCCAGACGCTTCGCGTCGTTCCCACCCAGGATCGGCGATCCCGCCCCATGTTCCCGGGCGGACACGGTCATGTTTTCACGAAACACAGCTCTGCAGCGGCGCAGCACAGCTCTGCAGCGACGCAGCACAGCTCGGCAGAGGCGCAGCACGGCTCTGCAGAGGCGCAGCACGGCTCTGCAGAGGCGCAGCACGGCTCTGCAGAGGCGCAGCACAGCTCTGCAGCGACGCAGCACAGCTCTGCAGCGACGCAGCACAGCTCTGCAGAGGCGTAGCACAGCTCTGCAGCGGCACAGCACAGCTCTGCAGCGGCACAGCACAGCTCTGCAGCGACGCAGCACAGCTCCTGCAGCGGCGCGGTTAGACCTCCGGCCTCTCCGGCCGGAGGTATCGGTGTTCGATAGGGGGTTTCCCAAGAGAAACACGAGGGAAGGCGTTAGAACGCCGGCCTGTCACGCCGGAGGTCGCGGGTTCGAGCCGCGTCGGTCCCGCCAATCTAAAGCACTCACCAGCCGCCGCTTCGGCAGCTTTCGTGTTCTCAGTGGGTTCGCTCAGAAAGTTGTAACTCGCAAGCAGACTCGCAAGGTCGCGATTCTCGGATGCGAAAACCTGCGCAGAAACCGCCGCGAAAGCGCGCGATGTTTCACGTTTCGGAGCGAGTGTTCCACGGAAAAAAAGTGCCGACCGGTCGGCGGAAATCGAGCCGCGATCGGCGGCGGAACAGCCGCCGGGGTGACGTTGGGGCTTTCCGGAGAGCACTCATCTGATCGTCGAGAACGGCGGACACGAAACGCTGCCGAGCGCGGACGTGCAGGCGGTGGTCGTCGATTTCTTCAAGGGAGTGGATGTGAAGGGACGCGCGGTGTAGATCGAGCGTCCCCACTTCTGTCGGTCGAAGAAGCGAAAATGCGTCAGTGAGCGCGGAACACACCGGTCACGGTGCGACGCGGTGGCTCCTTTTTCAACAGTTGATTCACTTCGCGGGTGAGCGATGCCGCGCCGGCGCGCAGTTTCATCGTCTGCGGCCGCAGGTCGAGGTGCTCCGCGTCCGGCATGGCGATCCCGGCTTTTCGGAACTGTTCCGCCAACGCTTCGTCCCGTTGGGCGAGGACTTCCTCGCGCTCCCTGAGCAGTTGCCCCGGCTCGACGCGTTTCTCTTCGGGCATTGCCGCACTTTCAAGTGCGCGCTGATCGATCGCGTCCAGTTTCGCGGCGAATTGGTGGTCGGTCGCCGCAAGGATGGCGAGCGCTTCGTTGCGGATCCTGTAGGGGAAGAAATCGAAATGAATGGGGACGCAGGCGCAGCGCGGCGCGTTGAGCTGGGCGACGAGAAAGTTCTTCCGGTCCGGCAGGAAGAAATCGAGAAGAGCGGGAGAAATGACCTGTCCGAAGCCGGCGCCAAACACGGCGGAGTTGCCGGAGAGCTCGGGGCGGACGCTCGGCGAGTTGGAGTCGACGTGGACGAAGCCGCCCCATACGGCGTCGGGCCAGCTGTCGATCGTCGCGGGAACAACCCCGGCCGGCGTTGTCACCGTGCCGATGCTGCCGGCCAGGATGATCCCGAAGGCAACCGGCGCGTGGCAACCGACGCAGCTCTGGGCGAGGGCGCGATTCGCGATCTGGTCGGCCGTGAGTGCGGCCGGTCCGGCGCCGAGGAGCGCGCGGAAGCCTGTGGCGGTGGCGCTGTTCATCTGGCCGAGGTAGTCGTCGACGAAGCCGACTCCTGGGAGCGACATGCTCTGGCCGGCGTCATGATCGAGATCCACTTCGTAGCCGATCTTCATCAGCTCGGAACTGGAGAGACGCGCGAGCTGAACGGGCGCCGCGGTATTGGCGCGAAACGCGGGGCCCAGCGGATGCGGATCGTCCTCGTTCCATAACGGCCCGTACGGATTCACCTTGACCATGATCGGAACGATGTGGAACGTGCAAGGCCCCGTCCCGCAGGCGATCACGGTTTTGAATTCCTTCAGGAGCCACGGCGCGGGGCCGCCCGTTTGCATGAACTGGTTCGTGCGGATCTGTCCCGTGCCCGAGGACCCGTAGCCCGTGCTCACGCCCAGGGCGCTGTAGTGATCGACGTGCACGACGGGGCGGTAGGGCTGCAGGCCGGCGTAGAAAAATTTTTCGAGCTCCTTGGCACGCGTCACCGCATTGTTGATGGTCGAGAGCGACTTCCAGAACTCCGCGACCTGCAGGCAGCCTTCGCGGCATCCCGGTTTCGGATTCGGCAGCACCGCTTCGAAGATGATGAAGTTCCTGCCACCAGCGGGGTCGTTCCTTCCGTAGATGATCCGGTACTCGCCGCAGTTGCGCCACCCTTGATGCGCGAGGTCGAGGCGGTTCACGAGTGCGAGCGGTTGGTACTGGATGATCTTCGCGGCGATGACGGCGGTCGTGCCGAATGCTTCGCTCCCTTCATTGCGCGGACAGTTGATCGGGAACCCGTTGACGGTGCCGCCGGCGTCGTCGCAGTGCGGACCGGGCGTCGTCCCCGTTGACGCGGCATTCTGCGTGTCCCACAACTGGCGGAAGATGGTTGTGGCCGTCGTGCCGGGAACGGGGACGACCTGCGACGCAATCTGGGTGAGCGTGCGATTCAGCGAGAAGTCAGCCCCGCTGAGCGTTCCCGAATCGTGCACGAGCAGCGAGCGATGCGGATCGATCACGGCTGCCGGTGTGAACGGCGGCGCCAGGCAGATTTTCGGCTTCTTCGAGCCGGAAGGGCCGGGTAGGAACGGGCGTGGTGTGAACGTGAGCGAGGAGACGATCTCCAGCCGCCGCCGCTCGTTCTGATCGAGCACGGCCTGCCGCTCCTCGATCAGTTTCCTGAGCGAGACGGCGCCACTCGGCTGGGCCATGCGCTGCCCGTTCCACAGCACGCAACCGCCACCGAACAAGAGAGCTGTCGCAACCGCGGCGGTCGCCCAGGGGGATCTGCACATGATTTGCCTCATAACCATTAGTGACGTAGAAGGCGAAATCGTTTCAGGAACATCGATCATGACCTACGGCAAGGGCGAGCGCCGGTGGGCCGGATGTGAGTCGCCACGACGAGGCGATGCTGGGACATCGTCGAGGAGCGGCGACGAAGCAGACCGTGCCGCCGCCGCAAAGGGAGTGCTCGGTTCCCGCCGCAAGGCGAGATTCCCGTCCGACGACTGATACACCCGGAACTCGACGTAGTCGTTGTTTGCAATAACATCAGCCGACAATCGGCGCGATCGTTACGGAAACCTCTTCCGCTACCGCGCGCCGGTGGATGGCGTGCCGGTCACTTCTCTTACGACGTCATTTCTTACGCGCCAGTAAGCGCGCAATGTACGCGGACCAGAGCGTGGGGTTCACGGGCGGTGCCGCAGAAAACAGTCGCGGTACGCTTCCTCCTTCGCGAACGACTCGCGGTGCGCCGAAGCCGTTTGGCATGACGTGTAGACATCTAGTGGCGCGAGGTCGTAATGCCATCACTTAGACCCCCGGCCTGTCACGCCGGACGTCGCGGATGTGCTGGCGGCGTCGATTGGCGCCCTCGCGAAAGGGCGTGGTGTGTGTTCTTGCCGTCGAGATGCGACGGCGTGTCCGCCGCGAAGGTTGGTGAATCATGCGAAATCCGCGACTGTCCGTGTTCTTGCTCGTCCTTCTGACAATGTTCTCCGTGCCTCTCCGCGGTGCGGAGGCGATCGATCCTGATGTTCTGGCGTTGCGTGAGGCGGCGTGGCGGGCGTGGTTTGGCGGGGATGAGGCGGCGTTGCTGGCCATGCTGCCGGAGGACTTTCTCGGCATCGGGTGGGAGGGCACGGCGATCTCCGATCGGGCCACCACCGTTGCGTCGTCGCGCGCCTTCAAGGAATCGGGAGGGCGACTGGTCTCGCTGGCTTTCCCGAAGACGCGGGCCCAGCGTTTCGGCGATACCGTCGTTTTCTATGGGAGCTATGAAGTGACGCTCCGCACGGGCGCCACGGAAACGCAGGTCCGTGGAAAGCTGACCGAGGTGTTCGTCAAGCGCGATGGTCGATGGCTCCATCCTGGCTGGCACCTCGACTCGCGGTAGGCGCCGATGACGTAGGATGCGCGGCGTGACTTTCGTCCGTGCGCTACGGCAGCTGGCCATCGTCGAGGGTGTCTCGACGCTCGTGTTGTTCTTCGTGGCGATGCCTCTCAAGTACTTCGCGGGCATGCCGCTGGCGGTGACGGTGGTCGGGTCGATTCACGGCTTTCTGTTCGTGGCACTGGTGGTCATGCTGCTGGTCGCGATCGTGAAGGTGCCGATCAGCATCGGGCTGGCTGCGGCGGGAGTGGTCGCGGCGGTCGTGCCGGGAGGGCCGTTCCTGCTCGAGCGGCGTCTGGCGCGGATGGAGAGAACCGGCCAAGGCCTACGGGCGGGGTAAGCCAGCTCGTACTCATACCAGCACGATGACTCGCATGGACACCTCCACCGCCGCGTCCCTGTGCTTCCCCTCATTGCGGTGGACGCTCGCGAATCATTTGCTTCAGTTCCTCGAGTTGCCGCTCGATCGCCTCGATTCGCTCGAGGACTGCCGCTTCCCAATCGCCACCAGGGGCTTCGTCCAGAATGAATTCGGCGCGGATCGGCCGATGGTCGCTGTGACGGTTGTCGTCCGGGCAGTACGTCGGCTCGCGAAACAGGATCTCCGAGCTACCGCGCCAGTTCTTCGCAGCGCCGGCGACAAAGACGAAATCGAGCACGCTATTGAACCCCGGATCGCATTGCGTCTTGATGAGCACCGGCGGACTCACCCACTCGAACACGCCATTCGCGGTGAGGTTATCGAACCCCACGTCGTGGCTCGTCTCGCCGTTGGGCAGGTTCCAATCGAAGTTGTAGTCGCCGACGGCGATGACGGGGAGCGTTTGAGCCGTCGCCCACGTATTCAGCGCCGTCGCCTGCTGTCGCCGTGAGTTAGCGTTGCCTCGGAAGAGGTGGTTCACCACGAACAGGAACTCCTGGCCGCCATCCCTCAGCCGGAAATGACCGACGAGCGGCGCACGGCCGGTACCACCGATGTTGATCGCCGACAGTTCCTGATGCGAGAGACGTTCGAGCCGGGACGAGTTGAAGACGATGAGCAATCGATCCTCGCCACCCGTCGTCCCGAGAATCGTCTCGTAGTCATTGCCGGATGTCGTGAGCGCGGAGTCAAACGCCTGCGCCCATGACGCATTCTGCACTTCGCTGAACCCCCAGATATCCGTTGCGGCGACGCGCCGGAGATCGTCGGATAACGTGGCAGGGTTTGCGTCTCCGGACTCCACGTTGAAGCTCGCCACGGTCAGATCGGGTGTTTGCGGCAGCGCAATCTGCGCCGACACGACACACACGAGAGCGAGAATGCTGCGAACGACGAAGCGATGCATGGGGGATCCTCCAGCTTGTGAGAGGGACACCAACGGCGAGCTTCCTGGACGCCGCTCCGTATCGCGACGTCATCGCGGTTCGTTTCCACGATCCCCGTGTTGCCGCGACTACCGTCCCGCTAACAGCGGGTACGGGTTCACGTACGTCCCCTTCCACCAGCGGCGGTCTTTGTCGAGGCGGATGAGGGCGAAGTGGAGGTGGGGGGCGTTCTTGGGGGCGTTGCCGGTGGTGCCGACGTAGCCGAGGACCTGGCCGCGTTTGAGGGTCTGGCCTTCGTGGAGGCCGGGGGCGTAGCGGTCGAGGTGGGCGTAGTAGTAGCAGAAGCGCTGGTCGGGATCGAACTGGTACACGGTCAGGCCGCCCGGTTTGCTGGTGAAGAGCTTCTTCACGACGCCGTCGTCGGTGGCGATCACCGGAGTGCCGGTCGGCGCCATGATGTCGATGGCCTCGTGGCGGCGGCCGCCGCGTGCGTCGTTGAACATGTCGTGGATGGCGCTGGCCGGGACGCCCGCTACCGGGAGGATCAGGGCGCGGGGTGCGTCGGCATCGCGCATGGACGGCGGCTCGTTCACTGCCATCGGCGGCGGCGCTGTCTCGGTCGCAATCGGGGTGATGACTTCGGGCGGTACGACAGGCTCGAGAGCCGCTTCGGGCGGGGTGTCATATGGCTCGCCGCCGAGGTCGGGCGGGCGAGGGGCGGTTCTCGGTGGGGGAGCGGTGGCTGTTGCGGGGCCTCCCATCGCCACCGGCACGTCCGGGCGCACCGGAGCATCGGGCGCAGTGTCGGTTCCGGCGGCCATCCAGGCCAGCAGTCCGATCAGCGCGACGCCGAGCAGTGCGAAGAGTTTTTTCACGAGACTCACTCGACGAGCACCGCCACCGTTCCCGGAGTGACCATGTTCGACAGCTCGATCGCATCCCAGTTCGTCAGACGCACACACCCGTGCGAGCTGGTCTTGCCGATCGTCGACGGGACGGGCGTGCCGTGGATGCCGTAGTGCGGCTTGGAGAGATCGATCCACACGGCGCCGACGGGGCTGTTCGGGCCGGCCGCGAGCTTCACTTTCTTTTCGCCGGATTCAGCGTCCCAGAAGAGATCGGGGTTGTAGTTGTAGGTCGGATTGCGGGCCACGCCGTTGATCTTCCAGTTGCCGAGGGGGAGCGGGTCGTGGGCGCTGCCGGTGGTGGCGGGGTAGCGGGCGATGACGAGGCCTTTCCCGTCGAGGGCTTCGACCGCGCCACGACTCCGGCTCACGCGCACGCTCATCCCGTCCATCTTCGGGAGCGGCGGCTGGACGACGTTCGGCACCTGAATCACCGTCCCGGCGCGGTCGAGCTTCTTCCCGGGATTGAGCGCGGCGAGCAATGCCGGGCTGACATGGAACTTCTCGCCCAACGCCTCGGCGACGTTCTCATAGCCGAGCGCCGGCAACTTTGCCTTGTCCGCCATTTCCTCGGGGATCTTGCGGAAGGGCCCGGCCACGTCTGCAGCCGTGAGGGTGTAGGCCACGATCATGGGAGCTTTGTCGAGGTGGAGCGCCTTCCATGTGGCGGCGGTCACGCGGGAACCGGCTCCGGTCTTCCTCGCCAGGTTGAACGCGGTGATGGCGCCGCGCATCGTGCCGCCGAAGCGGCCGTCGATCTCACCCGGCGAAAAGTGCGCGCGGTCGAGCAGGACCTGCACCCGCACGACGGCGGAGGTCCGTTGCGGCGAGGAGGTGAGCGCCGGCTGCCCGGCGACTTTGTTCACGGCGGCGGCGCTGACTGCATCCTTCGCGGGCTTCGCCACCGCGCCCAACGGAACGAGGATGAGAAGCACTGCCATCAGCCGGATTGGAGAGGTCATACCGCTCACTCTGCAAAGGCAGGTCCGCTTGCCGGGGAGCGTTCAGGACATGCCGGTCCTCAAGTGTCATCCCGAGCGTGAGTCGAGGGACCTGGGTGGGTGGGGGCGGCAGCGCCTGTGGGTATGGGCAGCGCGCCGCCCAACCGCCCAGGTCCCTCGACTCACGCTCGGGATGACAAATGGATACGATCGGTGGGATGACGTTCGAGGATCACTTCTCCGGGCATGCGGACGCGTATGTGCAGCATCGCCCTCGCTATCCGGAGGCGCTGTTCTCGTGGCTGGCGTCGGTGATGCGCGGTCGGGCGCTGGCGTGGGATGCGGGGACGGGGAACGGGCAGGTGGCCATCGCGCTGACGGAGCATGTCGAGCGTGTCGTGGCCACACGGACGCGAGTGCGGATCAACTGGCGCACGCCTCGGTGCATGAGCGCGTGGAGTATCGGCACGAGCCGTCTGATCGCGTCTCGCTGGAAGCCGGGTCCGTCGATCTCGTCACGGCCGGTGCGGCGGCGCACTGGTTCGATCTCGACGGGTTCTATGGCGAGGTGCGGCGCGTTGCGAAGGGTGGGGCCGTCGTTGCGCTGTTCTCGTATGGGCAGCTCGACATCGCCGCGGCTCTGGGGCCGGTCGTCCGCCGCTTTCACGAAGAGGTGCTGCGAGGGTTCTGGCCGGAGCGGATCCAGTACGTCCACGACCGCTATGCGACGCTGCCGTTCCCGTTCGAGGAGTTGGCGGCTCCGGAGTTGGAGATGAGCGCGGAGTGGGATCTGTCCGAGCTGCTGGCGTTTCTGGAGACGTGGTCGGCGTCGCAGCGGTACTTTGAGGAACGGGGCTCGCGTGCGACGGGGGAGATCGCGGGCGAGTTGGCGGCGGGGTGGGGGGATCCGGCGCGGCGGCGTGCGGTCCGGTATCCGTTGTTCATTCGCGCGGGACGCGTGAGAGCCGCGGCGGGCTGAAGCCCGCCGCTCCACCGGTTACCATTCGCGGATGCTGCTTGCGCTCGTTCTTGCGAACGTTCTCACCTTCGACTTTCCGGCCGTGCACGTGGGCGTGGCCGAGTATCCGGAGGGGCCGACCGGTGCCACGGTCTTCTACTTTCCGAAGCCCGCGAAAGTCGCGGTCGATGTGCGGGGCGGGGCGCCGGCGACGGTCAATACGGACGGGTTGCGGCTCGCGTACGACGAGCCGTTTGTCGACGCGATCGCGTTCGCGGGCGGGTCGTCGTACGGGCTCTCCGCCGCGACCGGCGCGGCGCACGAGCTGAAGGTGCGGAGCGCGAACGCGGGCGACTGGTCCAACATCGCCACGGTGGCCGGCGCGATCATCTTCGACCTCGGCGGGCGCCGCTACAACACGGTCGTCCCCGACTTCGACCTCGGACGCGAAGCGCTGCGCGGCGCGGAGACCGGCAGGTTCCCGATGGGTGCGCGCGGGGCGGGGCGCTTCGCCATGCAGGGCGGCTACTACGGTGACGAGGCGCGCCGGCATTCCGGCCAGGGCGGTGCGTTCCGGCAGGTCGGACCGACGAAGATCGCCGTCTTCACGGTCGTCAACTCGCTCGGCGCGATCGTCAACCGGAAGGGAGAGCTCATGCCGTGCGACGACTCGCTCGACCCGTGCGCGACGGTCGCGGACCTGCTCTCGAAGCGCGTGGAGTCGATCCGGACCACGACCACCGCCGCGGCGAAGAATGACGACCGCAGCCCGACCGAGGCCACCACGCTGACGCTCGTGGTCACGAACCAGAAGCTGCCGTACTGGGCGCTGCAGCGGCTGGCTATCCACGTCCACACCTCGATGGCGCGCGCCATCCAGCCGTTCCACACCACGCGCGACGGCGACGTGCTCTTCGCCGCATCGACGGACGAGATCGACAACGACAAACTCTCCGTGGCCGACCTCGGCGTCGTGGCCGGTGAAGTGGCGTGGGACGCGGTCCTGGCCAGCATCCCCAGACCCGATCCTCCCGCGAAAACGCTCGTGCTGCGCGTCGCTGAATCGCGGCTGCAGCGCTTCACCGGCACCTACGAATTCGCGCCGGGCGTCACCGCCACCGTCACGCGCGAAGGGGGGCAGCTCTTCTTCGAAGTGTCGAAGGGGAGCATCTACTTTCCGGAAAAGCAGCGATTCGAGATCGACCCGATCTCCGCGTGGGACTTTGTCATGCGGAACCCGAAGCGCACGCAGATCCGCTTCGACGTCGACGGACTGACGGTCAATCCCGGCTCGTGGCCATTGAAAGCCAAACGGGTCAATGCTTCTTCTTGATGGCGTCGAGCCGTGACCTGGCCTGCTGGTTCTCGGCGGAGATCTTCAGCACGTCCTCGTAGCAGGTCTGGGCGCGGCTGATCATGCCCTGCGCGCGATAGAGATCGCCGAGGGAGATCATGGCCTCGATGTTGTTCGGGTCGATGGAAAGCGCCATCTGATAGCTCTCCGCCGCGTCGCGGCGCCAGCGCGGATTGCGCTCCTGGCAGGCGCCGAGGAGTGCCCAGGCGTCGGCGAGATCGGGGACGAAGTGCACGGACTGCTTCAGGAGCACGATGGCGCCGTAGTAGTCGCCCTGGCCGGTCAGCTCCTGCGCCTTCACGTAGTTCTGCTGGGCGATGGAGCGCTGGGTGAGGCGCTGCTGGATCGACGCCGCGCCTTCCCCTCGGCGCGTGTGCAGCAACTTGTCGTACGCGACACGGCGCGAGGCGTCCTTGAGCGTCTCCACGGCTTCGTCGACGCGGCGGTGAATCATCATCAACGACTCGCGCACGATCGGCGGATAGCCGGCGGGGTCGTATGCTTGCTTGACCGCCTCCGAGGCCGTGAGGATCTGCGTGCGCGTCGCGGCGCGGGGCACGTCGAGCACCTGATAGTGATCGAGCGTCGGCAACTGCCGCGAGAACGCCACGGCGCGCAGCGAACGGGAATCGCTCGAGCCGATCGCCGCCAGCAGCTCGAGGTCGCGCTGCATGTCGGCGAAATCGACCGCTGCCTCCGAGGGCCGCTCCTCGAAGACCTCGAACACGCCGAGGGCCAGCATGGCGATGACGACCTTCGCCACGAGCACCGACTGCGACGCGAAGCGGCGCAGGAAGACCTCGATCGGCGCGGGATCGTGGAGCGCGGAGACGATGGAGCGCTCCTGCTCGGTCAGCGGCAGCGACTCGGCGGTGTAGCGGCTCTCGCGCGCCGGGTGGATCATCCGCTTCAGATCGCCGAGGGAGCGGCGGAGCACGAGTCCGTTGGTGATGGAGCGGACGCCGTCGATCAGCAGCGCCGCCGTCGACTGCAGGAAGATGCGTTTCTCCGGCGGCAGGGCCTCGTCCTCGGTGAACGCGGCCGTTCCTTCATCGAGGGAGAAGAGGGGCAGCACCTGTCCGGCCAGCCATTCGCGCAGCAGCGTCTGCCGCGCGGAGAGGTCCATCAGGCCGGCTTCGTGGAGGCGCGCCACCGCGTCGTTGGGGTCGCTTCCGAAGACTTCGTCGGCACGTTCGCGGGTGAGGACGCGGTGCCCGACCAGGAAATCCGCCAGCGAGTCCTCGGGGGCCCCGGGGACGACCATGATCAGCTCGCCCTGAGAGAAATAGAGGACCTTGCGGAGAGGGGCCTTGAGGATCGACAGATAGCCGTTCCTCCTCTGCTGCAGGATCTCGCCCGCAACCACCACGAAGGGCGTGATCTCAATCCGCTCCAGACTCACTCGCGCTCGCTCGACTGTTGGAGGGATGGGCGCCTGCCGGTTCCGCCGTTTCCCAACCTTCTTTTAGCACAAACCATGTCAGCCCCGCCCCGACCGTCACTAAAACATGGCACGCCAATGGATTCTCCAGAAGGATTTGGCGGTTGTGGGAAAGTCAGGCGAGGATATGACACAGATGAAGACGTTTGCGCTCGGATTGCTGGCGGTCCTCTCGTTCACCGCATTTGCAGCAGCGCAGGAGTTCCCGAACGAGCCCCATGAGTTTCTGATCGCCAAGCAGGCGGCGCAGGACGGCCGTTACGAAGAGGCGCTGAGCCGACTCGACCGCATCATCAGCAAGACGCCCGACGATCCCGTGCTGCGCTACGAGCGGGCGATGATCCTCATCGACGCCGGCCAGAGCGACAAGGCGGAGAACGAGCTGCGCGCCGTGCTGGTGAAGAACCCCGATTTCTACGACGCGAACCGCGTCCTCGGGCGCGTGCTCCTCGATCGCGGCAGCACCGACCGGGGCCGGGTCGAGGAAGCGCTCCGGTACCTGCAGGCAGCGTTCAAGTCGTATCCGGACGATTTCCAGACCGGACTCGCGGTCGCGCACATTCTGACGTCGCTCGAGCGCGTCCCCGAGGCCGAGCGCGTGCTGGCCCTGATGGTCGAGCGCGCGCCCGATCAGCGTGCGCTGAACTTCCAGTACGCGCAGGTGCTGACGAAGCTCGGGCGCGGCTCGGAGTCGCGGCAGTACCTCGAGCGCGCCGTGGCCGTCGACCCGACGTTCGCGCCGGCCATCCAGCAGCTGCTCGACATCTACGAGCAGGCCAACGAGTGGGGCAAGTCCGCCGCCATCCTGCAGCCGCTCATCGACGAAGAGCCGATGAACCTGGAGATGCAGCGCCAGCAGGCGTTCTTCTACCTGCGCGCCGGCGACGCACGCAACGCGCGGGACCGCTTCCGCGCGCTCGTGGCCGCCGATCCGAAGGACGTGCGCTCGACCTTCTACCTGGCCGAGGCGCTGAACGACCTCGAACAGTACGCCGAGGCCGAGACGCACTATCGCAGGCTCCTGGCGATCGACCCGAAAGACACCGACGTGATCTCCAGTCTCGGCCTGAGCCTCTCCGGCCAGAAGAAGTGGGACGAGGCCACGAAGACCTTCCAGCAGCTCCTCGGCGTCGGCGACCTGCCGGAGCACAGCCTGGCGCTGGCGCGCACGCAGCTCGCGTACATCGACCTGCAGAAGGAAAACTACACGGCGGCGGTGGAGACGGCGAAGTCGATCTTCGTCTTCCGCGACAAGCCGAACACGCAGGCCGTCAACATCGCCCTCGAGGCGCTGCGCAAGCAGAAGAAGCTCGACGAGGCGCCGGCGCTGCTCGAGCCGCTCGTGCAGCAGTTCAAGGACGATCCGTTCGTGAACGCGCGCTACATCGAGGCGCTCACGCGGGCGGGACAGAAGGGGAAGGCCGCGCAGCACGCCGCGCTGCAGACGAAGCTCGGCTCGCGTAACGCCATCGCCGCCGCCGAGGCCTACGTGCAGGCCGGCGACACCGCGGCGGCGGTCGCGCACATCAAGGCCGCCGTGGGCGCGCGGCCGGATGACGTCGACGTGCAGTTCGAGCTCGGCTCGGTGCTGGAGCGCTCCGGCGATCATGCCGGCGCGGAGCAGGCCTTCACGGCGCTGCTGGCGAAGAATCCGGAGCACGCGCCGACGCTGAATTACCTCGGCTACATGTGGGCCGAGAGCGGCAAGAACCTGGAGAAGGCGCACGAGATGCTGGTGCGCGCGGTGACGCAGGAGCCGACCAACGGCGCCTACGTCGACTCGCTGGGTTGGGTCTACTTCCGCCTCGGCAATCTGGAGCTGGCGGAGAAGTATCTGATCGACGCGACCTCGCTCGTCCCGCGCGACGCCACGGTGCACGAGCACCTCGGCGACGTGCTGGCCAAGCGCGGCGAGACGGGCCGCGCGCTGGATGCGTACCGCACCGCCATCGGGCTCGATCCCGACGCGAAGGACGCGGCCAAGATCCGCGGCAAGATCGCCGAGATCGAGTCGAAGGACGCGTCCGCGCGCCGATGAGGATTCGCGCACTCGGCTTCGGACTTCTCGCCTTGATTGCAGTCTCGTGCCGCACCGGCCGCCCCGACGGGGCGCCGGTGGCGGCGCTGACGTCGACGACCGCGGAAGAAGCCGCCGCGCAGTTGCGCGCGCGCCGCGCGGAGTTCGGCGGCATGCGCTCGCTGATGCGCGTCCGCGCCACGACGAACGGCAAGACGCAGTCGTTCCGCGCGCAGCTCGCGGTGCACGACGCGCAGCGGATGGAGCTGGTTGCCTACACGCCGGTCGGCACGACGGCGATGAAGATGAAGGCGGACGGCGACCGCATCATCACCGACCCCGAGGTGGGGCCGGCGGCGTTCGCGTTCCTGCGCGAGACGGGGCTGATGCCCGCGGAAGTGGGCATGCTCCTCCTCGGCCTCCCGCCGCGCGACGACACGCGTATCGAGTACGCACCGACGGGGATCGCATCCGCGAGCGCGGGCGCGATCACGGTGCAGTTCGACCCGCCGTCGTTTCCCGCGAAGCGCGTCGTGGTCACGAGCGGCGCGGACCGCATCGAGATCGAGCATGACGAAGTTGTCCGCTAGGACACAGGTTCCGTCTTACGCGAAGATTAACTGGGCGCTGCGCGTCACCGCGAAGCGTCCCGACGGCTTTCACGAGCTCGAGACCGTCTTCCAGACCATCTCCCTCCACGACGAGCTGACCTTCACTCCCTCGGACTCGCTGTCGCTGACGTGCGACGATCCGACGATCCCCGTCGACGAGACGAACCTCGTCCTGCGCGCCGCGCGTGCGGTGGGCGCGAACGACGTGGCCATCGATCTGCGCAAGCGCATCCCGGCGGGCGGGGGCCTGGGGGGCGGGTCGTCGAACGCGGCGGTGACGCTGCGCGAGCTCGGTCGCGGCGACCTGCACGACCTCGCGCTGAGTCTCGGCAGCGACGTGCCGTTCTTCCTCCTCGGCGGCACGGCCTACGCGCGCGGCCGCGGCGAAGTGCTCACGCCGATGCCGCCGATGAGCGGCATCCCGCTGCTGCTGCTCCTGCCCGAGGAGCGGGTGCTGACCAAGGACGCCTTCGCCCGCATCACGCGCTACTCGCCGGCGCTGGGCATGGATGCCTACCGCGACTTCACCAACTTCACGAACGACTTCGAGGAGCCCGTCTTCGCCCTGCTTCCGCGCCTCGCTACGCTCAAGGCGCGCCTCTACGACGCCGGCGCGCAGTGGGCGGGGATGAGCGGCTCGGGCTCGACGATCGTTGGGGCGTTCGGGGATGAGGCGTCGCGCGATCGCGCGGCGGAACGGTTTGCGGACGTACGCGTGGAGCGCGCGACGACGATTTAGGAGTGCGGCAGCGAACGAGCTGCCGCTTTGGTAGGGCGGGGGCTCGACGCACGCGAATTCCAAAGCGGCAGCTCGTTCGCTGCCGCACTCCTAAAAGGGGGTAGGGATTTGCGCTGCGGCGCAACTCCCTGTCATGAATAAACGACCGAACATTCTTCTCTTCATGGTCGACGAGCAGCGCTACCCGACCCCGTACGACGGGCCGGTCCTGCGCGAATGGCTCAACGAAAACCTTCCGGCGCAGCGGCATCTGCGCGAGCGCGGCGTCGAGTTCCATCGTCACTACGCGATGTCGTCCGCGTGCGCGCCCAGCCGCACCTCGCTCTTCACCGGGCAATACCCGACCCTGCACGGCGTGTCGCAGACCGACGGCATGGGGAAGACGGCGTTCGATCCCGGCATGTCGTGGCTCGATCCCGACACCGTCCCGACGCTAGGCGACTGGTTCCGCGCCGGCGGCTATGAGACCTACTACAAAGGCAAGTGGCACATCTCGCACGCCGACATCATCGTGCCCGGCACCGAGAGCTCGCTGATGACGACCACCGTGACCGCGGACGGGAAGACCCAGCCGATCCCCGGCAACATCGACTACTACCGCGCCGCCGACCGCCTGAACGACTTTGGCTTCAGCGGCTGGATCGGCCCCGAGCCGCACGGCAACAACCCCGCGAACTCCGGCTGGATCCGCGACCCGCAGTACCGCCACGAGGCGCTCGATCTCCTCGACGCGCTGGAAGACCGCAAGAGCGATCAGCCGTGGCTCTTCGTGAACTCGTACGTCAATCCGCACGACATCGTGTTCTTCGGGCTGGTGTGGGCCGCGAGCTTCGGCTTCCCCTATCCGAAGCCGGGCGACGTGCCGCCGATCCCGCCGCCGCCGACGCAGAACGAAGACCTCTCCACCAAGCCGCGGGCGCAGGCGAGCTACGTGGCGCAGTACCCGCTGATGTTCCTGCCGCAGCCGCAGATCGACCTCTATCGCCAGTTCTATTACTACCTGCAGGCCGAGGTCGACAAATACATCCTCGAGGTCTACCGCCGCCTGGAGCGCTCGCGCTTCTTCGAGAACACCATCATCGTCTACACGTCCGATCACGGCGACCAGCTCGGCGCGCACGGCGGCATGCATCAGAAGTGGTACCAGGCGTACGAGGAGACGATCCACGTGCCGCTGATCTTCTCCGGCCCGCTCGTGGCCCGTCACGGCCGCAACGAGAACACGCTCACGTCGCACGCGGACGTCGTCCCCACGCTCCTCGGCCTGGCGGACATCGACGTCGAGCAGGCCGCGAAGCAGCTCGCCGGGACGCACAACGAGACGCGCCGACTCGTGGGACGCGACCTCTCGCGGGTCGTCCTCGGCACCGGCGAGGCGAAGCCCGAGGCCGTGTTCTTCATGACCTACGACAACGTCAGCCAGGGGCTCAGCCAGATCACGGGCAACCGCCAGTGGAAAGCGGTGGACGCGCCGAATCAGGTCGAGACGGTGGTCGTCGACATCGACGGCGAGACGTGGAAGTACTCGCGCTACGCGCAGACCATCCCCACGCCCTACGCCGGCCTGATCGCCAACCAGAACCTGCTCAACATCCTGCAGTCGCCGTGGGACGGCGTGGAGCAGTTCGAGATGTACAACCTGACCCGCGACCCGCTCGAGGAGACGAATCTCTGCCATCACGGACAGGAGACCGTGCGCTCGCAGGAGCTGCGCCCGGTCCTGGCCAGGCTGCTCGACGAGCAGCGCGAGCAGAAGTGCCTCGAGCCGATCACGAACCAGGGCTCGAGCCGCGCCGGCGGCGAGGGGCTCGTGGAAGTGGATGTGCCGGAGGCGGACCGCTTCGCGCGCGCCACCGCGCAGTTGCAGATCTGATTTGCTTCAGTCCCCTCTCCCCGCGCACGGGGAGAGGGTTAGGGTGAGGGGCGCCCTTTTGCCGAGCGCCACAACCCCTCACCCTGGCCCTCTCCCCAAAGGGGAGAGGGGACTGAGAGCGTTTAAACCCCCGCCACCGACACGTTCTCGAACATGAGCGAGGGCGTGCGCATCGACGAGTACGGGTTCGGGTCGTTGCCGACGGCGACGAGCTTCTTCCAGAACTCGAGGTGGTTGCCGGAGAGATTCATCTCCGCGACCGGCTCCGCGATGGCGCCATTGCGCACCAGGAAGCCGACCACGCCGATCGAGAAGTCGCCGGTGCCGCCGTTGGAGTTGCCGCCGATGAAGCTGGTGATGAGCAGGCCGTCCTTGGTGTCGGTCAGCAGCTCCGCGCGCGACTTCGACCCCAGCTTCCAGGCCAGGTTCGACGGGCCGCCGCTGGTCGGCTCCATCTTCAACTTGCGGCCGTAGTACGTGTCGACAAAGTACGACTTCAGCACGCCGTTCTCGACGATCGCGCGGGGCTTCGCGGCAATGCCTTCATTGTCGAACTTGCGCGAGCCGAAGCCCTTCGGCACGAGCGGGTCGTCGGTGATCGACATCAGCGGGCTGACGATCTGCTGCCCGAGTTTCCCTTCGAAGAAGGAGCGCTTCTGCTGCAGCGCGCTGGCCGTCATCGGGTTGAGCAGCATGCCCACCAGACGGCCGACGGCGCGGTTGTCGATGACGACGTTCATCGCGTTCGTCTGCCCCTTCTTCGAGCCGAGGCGCGCCAGCGTTTTCTGCGCCGCACGCGTGCCGACCGCGGAGGCGTCCGTGAGTGCGCCGTAGAAGCGCGAGCCCGCGTAGTCGTACTCCTCGGGGCGCCGGCCGTCAGCGTCCTTCGCACTCGCACCGGCCGACACGAAGAACGACGTGCCGCGGTTCGAGCCGGAGAAGCCGTTCGACGTCACCATCCAGTTCTCGACCAGGTTCGACGAGAATGACGCCGTGACGCTGGTCAGCGCCTCCGCGCCCTTCACCGTGCGCGCGGCGTCGTGGATCGCCTTGGCGATGCGCTTCCCTTCATCCGCCGTGACCGCGGAGTACTTCGGGTCTTCGAGCTGCAGGTCCGTCGACGCCTGTCCCTTGTACAGCGCGGGATCGGGGAGGGCGCGGAACGGGTCGACGGGGATGGCCTTGGCCATGGCCACCGAGTCGCCGATGAACGTCTTCAGTGCCTCGGGGCGCAGGTCGCTGGTCGACGCGGTCGAGAAGCGCCCGTCGACGTAGAGCTGCAGATTGACGCCGCGCGTGGTGGCTTCCGAGATCTTCTCCACGCTGCCGTCGCGGTAGTCGAGCGAGACGTCGCGCACGCGATACGCGCGAGCGCCGGCGTCCTTCGCGCCGGCCGCTTTCGCGAGCTCGATGCACGACGAGGCGATGGCGAGCATGTCCTGTTCGTTGGTTTTCGCCATGACCTTATCCCTTCTTCTCCGCGCGGCCGCCGACCGTGATGGCCGAGACGCGCACCGTCGGCAGTCCCTGCGACACCGGCACGAACTGTCCGTCCTTGCCGCACGTCCAGCCGCCCTCGTCGATCTTGAGGTCGTCGCCGACCATGTCGATCAGCGACAGCACGTTCGGGCCGTTGCCGATGATGTTCACGTCCTTGATCGGCTTGGTCAGCTTGCCGTCTTCGATCAGGTAACCGTTCTTCACATAGAAGGTGAAGTCGCCGGCGCCGATGTTGACCTGGCCGTTCGAGAAGAGCTCGCAGAAGACGCCCTTCTTCACCGAGGCCACGATCTCGTCGGCCTTGTGCGGGCCGGGGAGCATGTAAGTGGAGCGCATGCGCGGCAGCGGCGCGTGCTCATACCCCTGGCGGCGTCCATTGCCGGTCGGCTTGACGCCGTAGTGTTTCGCGGAGATGGAGTCGTGCAGGTAGCTGGTCAGCGTGCCGTTCTCGACGAGCATGGTCCGCCCGACGGCGTTCCCCTCGTCGTCGACGTTGATCGCGCCGCGCGCGCCTTCCTGCGTCCCCTCGTCGACGATGCTGACGAACGGCTTCGCCACCTGCTTGCCGATCTTGTCGGAGAAGATCGAGACGTTCTTGCGGTTGAAGTCGGCCTCCATGCCGTGGCCGATGGCTTCGTGCAGGAGGATGCCCGCCGCGCCGGCGGCCATGACCACCGGCATCTCGCCCGCCGGCGGCTGCACGGCGTCGAAGAGGACGACGGTTTTCTGCACGACGTCCTTGACCATGTGGTCGAGACGGGCCGGTGTGTAGAAGCTGAAGTCGGCGCGTGCCGCGCGATTGATGTTGTTGTTCTCGCGGCGTCCATCCTGCTCGGCGACGGCGGAGAGGTTGAGGGTGGTCATCGGCTGCACGTCCTCGACGATGCGGCCGTTCGAATCGGCGATGAGGATGACGCTGCCCTGGTCCATGAAGTTGATGTTGACCTTCTTCACGCGCCCGTCGGCCTTGAACGTTCTCTCGTTCAGGCTGTTGAGCATGGCCAGCTTCTGCTGCGGCCGGACGTCGTCCCACTTCACTTTGACGGGATAGCGGTTCGGCTTCGCATCCATGACCTTGAACCGCGTCGGCGCGGCCTTCGCGGGGCCCTGCGCGATCGCGGCCGCCGTCAGCGCCGCCCGCTTCAGTCCGTCCGCGGTGATGTCCTCGGTGAAGCCGTAGCCGGTCTGGTCGCCGCGCACGACGCGCACGCCCACGCCGAGGCCGACGTTAGCGGAGGCGCGGTTCACGGAGCCGTCTTCGAGGCTCAGGTTGTTGGTGACGCGGTGCTGGAAAAACACGTCCGCGTAGTCGCCGCCCTTGGACATCGCCGCGCCGAGGGTGTCGCGGAGGAGCTTGTCCGTGACGCCGAAGCGCGCGAAGTAGCCGACGCCCGGCGTCGGTCCCGTGTCGGCGAGCGCCGAGGAGAGGTGGAACAGGTCCGAGGCCGCAACGGACGCCAGTGCTGCGGCGCCCGCTCCGATCACGGTACGGCGGGTGAGGCCTTCGTTTTGGGGCATGCTTCGTCCTCCTGCCATTCGAGTCTGACCATTGAACGAAGGAAACGCCCCATCGGCAGTAAACGAAGCGGAAACGTTCCGTTACACCGGGAGAGGGGACGACGAGAGGCCTCCGGCGGGCCGGTGCGACCGGCGGCGCTGATTGAGCCCATGACGTCGCGCAAACACGTGTTTCGTCGACAGGCGTGCGTTCAGGCTAGGCCAATCAGCGCCGCCGGTCGCACCGGCCCGCGGGAGGCCCCCGGTCGTCTCTACGCCGCGGTGATGCGGAGTGCGCTCAGGCGCGCTTCGACGGCCTGGCGGGCCTTCTCAATGGCCTGCGCGTCGTGGCGGAGGTAGAACGAAAAGTTCGCGCCGAAGAAGAGGGCGTTCAGCTCGAAGGCGAGTTGCGCGGGGTCGACGTCCTGGCGGATGTGACCCTCGTCCCTGGCCATGACGATGGCCCGTTCCAGCGCGCCGATCCAGTCGTTCATCAGGCCGCGCACGCGGTCCTGCACGGCGCCGGGACGGCTGTCGAACTCGAACGAGGCTGCCGCGAAGAAGCAGCCGCCCGGGAAGACGCCGCGGCGGATGTACGACAGCCACGACTCGCAGATGGCCATCAGGCGGGGAAAGCCGCGCGGCTGCAGCAACGCGGGCGTGAAGATCTCGCGGATGTAGCGCTGCGACGCCGCCTCGATCGTCGCCAGCTGCAGCTCTTCCTTCGAGCCGAAGTGCGCGAAGAGACCGCTCTTCGACATCTCCAGCTCCTGCGCCAGCCGGCCGATGGTCAGGCCCTCGAGGCCTTCGAGCGACGCGATGTCGACCGCGCGCTCGAGGATCGACTGCCTGGTGCGCTCACCCTTCATGCGTAGGCGGGCAAGTCCTTCAGGAGCTCCGCATGGGCGTGACGGAAGTCGCTGCTCCACTTCTGCGCGCGGTGCGAGGCTGGGTCGATGCTGACGACCGTCCGCTCGCCGCGGGCGAACGGCGTGCGGCCGTTCTCGCTGGAGACGAGGAAGCCGTAAGTGCAGGTGTAGTCGTCGAGATCGTTCACCCAAAGCTCCACGCGCAGTGTCGAAGCGTCGAGCACCGGCTCGAGGCGCTCGATGACGCAGCCGCCGCCGATCGGCGCGCGGCCGTCGAGGGCGATGATCGCATGGTCGACATGCTCGGCGAGCTGCGACTTGTCGAGCGACGCGGTGCGGACCGGGGAAAAGAAGACGAATTTCGGGTTGAGCATCTGGCTGTCCTCCACTGGCTCGACAAAATAGTACGAACGTTCGTTTTAGTCAAGAGGCACGCGCGCCGGGGATCGCCCGCATCGCCTTTTTCTGCGGGACTTCGACTCATCGGCCATGCCGGAGTTTGCGGCAGTTGGAGCTGAATGACTTTCATTCGAGTTGAATGACCGTTCTTTCGAGCTGAATGAATTTCATTCGAACTCGAATGACCGTTCTTTCGCGGTGAATGAATTTCATCCGAACTTGAATGACCGTTCTTTTCGCGCTGAATGAATTTCATTCAAAGTTGAATGACTGTTCTTTCGCGCTGAATGAATTTCATTCGAACTTGAACGACCGTTCTTTCGCCGTGAATGAAATTCATTCGAACTTGAATGACCGTTCTTTTCGCGCTGAATGAATTTCATTCAAAGTTGAATGACTGTTCTTTCGCGCTGAATGAATTTCATTCGAACCTGAATGACCGTTCTTTCGAGCTGAATGAATTTCATTTGAACTTGAATGACCGTTCTCAGTCCCTTCTCCCCGCTCTTCGCGGGGAGAGGGGACAAGTTGTCGCGAGACGCCCCTCTCTGTCGCAAAACTTAGCGAATCGAGTACTTAGTGAGCCCGCCCGTCGCGAAAACACGTGTTGCGTAGACAGGGCGTGCGTTCAGGCTAGGCCAACAAGCGCCGCCGGTCGCACCGGCCCGCCGGAGGCCTCCCGTCGTCCCCTGCGCAACTCAACGAGGGTTCGAAGTCGCGGCCATCGTGCGGATCCGCCAAGCCCCGGCGGAGGGCACGAACATCACCGACATTTTGTGCCGCAGCTCGTAGGGATGTCCGTTCGGGGCGCGCACGCCTTCCAGCAGCCCATCGATCTCCGCGAGCACGTTCTGGTCCTCGGCGCGCGAGGTCACGCCGGCGATCCGCAGCACGCTCTCGCGCATCGCCGCGGCGTGCTCCTCGGCGAGCAGCTTGCGCACCGCGTCGCGGCCGACCGCGTGAAAGCCCCACGGATGATCCAGCTCGCCGTCCTCGGTCCAGAGCTGCGCCAGCGCGTCGACGTCGTGCTGGTTCCAGGCCGCGGCGAACTGCATGATCGTCTCCTCGACGCTCACTTGTAGATCTCCACGTGCGGCGTGCCGTCCGTGCCGATCCAGCCGCGGTACATCCCCTCGGAGTTGAACGGCATGGCGAAGTTCCCCTGCCTGTCGAGGATGATCACGCCGCCCTCGCCCTTCACCGGTGCCAGCTTCTTGTGGATCACCTCGTCGCCGGCCTGCTGCACGGTCAGGCCGCGATACTTCACGAGCGCCGCGATGTCGTACGCCACCGTCCAGCGGATGAAAAACTCGCCGTGACCCGTGGCCGACACCGCGCACGACTCATTCTCCGCGTACGTGCCGGCGCCAATGATCGGGGCGTCGCCGACGCGCCCGTAACGCTTGTTGGTCATGCCGCCCGTCGACGTCCCCGCTGCCAGGTTGCCGTTCTTGTCCACCGCCACGGCGCCGACCGTGCCGAACTTCTTCTCGCCGGCGACTTCGAGGGCCGCCTGCGGCTTCGACTCGTTCAGCAGTTCCTGCTGCAGCGACTTCCAGCGCCGCTCCGTCCAGAAGTACGACGGGTCGACGACCTCCAGCCCCATCTTCGTCGCGAACAGCTCCGCGCCGCGGCCGACCATCATCACGTGCTCCGACTTTTCCATGACCGCGCGCGCGGCCGTGATCGGATTGCGGATGATCGTCACGCCCGCTACCGAGCCCGCGCCCTTCGTGCGCCCGTCCATGATCGACGCGTCCAGCTCGTTGCGTCCCTCGTGGGTGAACACCGCGCCCTTGCCGGCGTTGAAGAGCGGGTTGTCTTCGAGGACTCGAATCGAAGCCTCGATCGCATCGAGACTGGAGCCGCCTTTGGCCAAGACCGCGTGACCGGTGCGGAGCGACTGCTCCAGGGCCGCGCGATACTGCTGCTCCAGCTCCGGACTCATACTCGCGCGGGTGATCGTCCCGGCGCCGCCGTGGATGACCAGCATCGCTTTTCTACCGGCGTTCTGGGCACCGGCAAAGAGCGTGAACACGATTGTTGCAGTGAGCACCGCGAGTCTCATCACCATGATTCGTACACTACCATTGCTCGCCCTCCTCCTCGCCCCCGCGCTTTTCGGACAGGGCCCCACCAACGACTGGCGCACCATCGAGCTCCCGCACTTTCGCGTCCACTACCCCGTCGAGTACGAGGCGTGGGCCATGCGCGCGGCGGAACGGCTCGAGTCGACGCGCGAGCTCGTGTCGAAAGAGATCGGCTTCACGCCGCCGCAGACGATCGACGTCATCGTCATCAATCCCATCGCGGAGCCGAACGGCAGCGCGTGGCCGCTGCTCGACACGCCGCGGATGATCTTCTACGCCGAGCCTCCCGGGCCCGACGAGCAGCTCGGCGCGTTCGGCCACTGGATCGACCTTCTCTCCGTGCACGAGACCGCGCACCTCGTGCATATGCTCCGTCCCTCGCGCAATCCGCTGCAGCACGCGCTCGAAAAGTTCGTGCTGCCGTTCAACCCGATCACGCTTCGCGCGCCGCGCTGGGTGCTCGAGGGCTACGCCACCGTCGTCGAGGGACGGCTCACCGGCGCCGGCCGTCCGACCAGCACCATCCGCGCGCTGCTCCTCCGCCGCTGGGCCGAGAACGGGCGCCTCCCGACCTATGGGCAGCTCAACTCCGACCAGCGTTTCCTCGGCATGTCGATGGCGTACCTGATGGGCTCCGCGTACCTCGAATGGCTCGAGGAGCGCAGCGGTCCCGGCTCGCTGCGCAACCTCTGGTCGCGCATGACGGCGCGCCAGAAGCGCAGCTTCGACGAGGCCTTCGCCGGCGTCTTCGGCGACAGCCCGGACCGCCTCTACGGACAGTTCGTGGCCGAGGTCACGGCGTCGGCGGTGGCGATCCGGCGGGCAGGGGAGCTGCGCGAAGGGGCGCTCTTCCAGGAAACGACGCGGAACAGCGGCGACCCGGCCGTGTCGCCCGACGGGAGCCAACTCGCGGTCGTCGTGCGGCGGCGCAACCAGCCGGAGAAGCTCGTGATCTGGTCGACCGCCCCGGCCGCGGAAGAAGAGAAAAAGTACGAGGAGCGTCTGGCGAAGATCCTCGAACGCGATCCGGAGGACGTTGCCCCGCTGCGCACCAAACCCCTGCCGCGCAAGGAACTCCACGCGCTAACCATGCCCGACGGCGGCGACATCGACACGCCTCGCTGGACCCGCGACGGCAAAGCACTGATCTTCGCGCATCGCGTCCCCGACGGCGAAGGCGTGCTGCACTTCGACCTCTATCGCTGGGACTTCGAGCAGCTCACGCGCATCACGCACCTGGCCGACGTCCGTGACGCCGATCCGCTGGACGCCACGACCGCCGTCGCCGTGCGCAGCCGCTACGGCATGTCGCAGCTCGTGACGGTCAACCTGTCGACGGGCGAGGTCACGCCGCGCGGCGAAGCGTCGATCGACCACGTCATCACCAGCCCGCGCGTCAGCCCCGACGGCAAGCGCATCGCCCAAGTCGCCCATCGCGGCGGACGCTGGACGCTCTACGTCGACGACACGCCCATCGCCCTTCCCGGCGACCCCGCCTCGCCGGCGTGGGTGTCGAACGACGAGCTGCTCGTGACCGTCTTCTCGCGCGGCTTCGCCGAGCTACACCGCGTTCCGCTGACCGGCACGCCGGCGCCGATCACCCGCACCGCGGGTGGCGCCATCGACGCCGCCCCGTCGAAAGACGGCCGCGTGTTCTTCATGTCCCTCGACCCCGACGGCTTCGTCGTCCGCGTCCTCGAATCGATGGAGGCCGCGCCCTCACCTCCGCCCTACAACAACGCTTGGGTCCCGACGATCCCCCCGCTCCCCACTCCGCGCGGCGAGGGCGCCGCGGCGCAGAGCGTCGCGGCGGGGGAGGGGTATGGAATCGGGCGACAGGAGTTCTCCTGGTTCACCAGCCAGAACTTCGCCCCCGGCCAGCGCGCCACGGAGGTCGGCGTGCGCTTCGGCGACGTCGTCGGCCGCCTCGACACGCTGCTCATCGCTTCCTTCGCCGCCGACAACGCGCCCGAGGGCTTCGGCCTCACGACTGCATGGCGCGGCTGGCCCGTCGAGCTGCACGGACACGCGTACAACGCCGACGAGCAATCCGGCGCCGAGATCCGCGGCCAGTGGTGGCGCCGCCTGGGCCGCTCGTTCGTCGCCCTCGAGGGAGGCGCAGCCGGCGGCGACCGCGACTTCCTCTTCGCCGGCGCCACGTTCGGCACGCGCCAGCACCTCGGCGCGTCGCGTTTCGAGGAAAGCCTGCGCGTCGAAGTGGACGACGACCACTACCGCGCCATCCTCGGCGGCGCCTTCCGCAGCGGCTCGTTCCGCGTCGCCGCCCGCTACCAGCACGACGGCGGTGCCAACGTCTCCCTCGGCGGCATCGCCTCGTCGATCCTGCCGCGCTCGGCGTACGCGCTGCGCGTCCTCGATCCCGCGCTTCCTGTGGCCATTGCCGGCGGCGATGAGTACGATGGCTGGCGTGTCGAATCAACCGTGCCGGGACTGCCGTTCATGATCTTCTACCAGCGCCACGAGCTCGGCGCGTTGCAGCTCTCCCTCGCCGGCGCGGAAGTGGAGCTGAGCTCCGCGCCGTTCCCCATCCTCAAAATGCCCGGCCTCGATCTCACCCTCGGCGTGGCGCGCGTCTTCGACGAGCCGTTGCGCGGTGAAACGAAATGGTGGCTGGCGATGAGGTGGCGGCCGTGATGCACATTCACAACGGCGACGTCGTGGCCGCGCTCGCGCGCCGCAGCGATATTCCCGGCGAGCACGTCGCTTATCGCGAGTCGCTCGTCACCGGCCCGGTCGTCCCCGGCGAGGACTGGATCGAGCAGCGCACGCAGGCGCTGGCCACGCGCTACAACGAAGACCCGCTGCGCACGCGCACGTCGCTCCTCGAACAGGAGCAGCTCCTCGACGCCGCACCGGAGCAGGGGGAGATCGTGCTCTGGTTCGAGCACGACCTATATTGCTTCGTCCACCTCGTGCACATGCTGCAGCGCTTCGGCGACGCCCGCGTGACGCTGGTCTGGTGCCCGACGCCCCTCGGCGAGAACGACGAGCGCGGACTGCACCTCCTCTTCGAGTCGCGCACCGCCGTCACGCCGTCCATGACGCGCATCGCCCGCGAGGTCTGGCGCGCCTACACGTCGCCCGATCCGACGGCGCTCAATGCATGGCTCGACCGCGACACCTCGGAGCTGCCGTTCCTCCGCGAGGCGCTGACGCTGCACGCGTCGCGCTTTCCGTCGACGCGCAACGGTCTCGGCGCCATCGAACAGCACGCGCTGGAGCTCGTCGCCGCCGGCGTGGCCGACTTCAACACGCTCTTCGACACGCTCAACGCGCGCCTGCCGCGCTTCGGCTTCGGCGATTCCGAGGTCTGGCAGATCCTGCAGGGAATCTCGTGGTGTGCCGTGCCGCTGCTGACGCTGACCGGCGAGCCGCCGAAAGCCATCATCACCATCACGCCGGCGGGGGAGAACGTCCTCCGCGGCGAGGTCGACAACCTGGCCGTCAACGATCCCGACCACTGGCTCGGCGGCGTGCACCTGACGAAGGAGAACGTGTGGCGCTTCGACGGGACGCGCGTGAGCCGCTCGGCCGTCTCGTAAGGTTCGAGGCCACCGACGGCGCGCCGCTGGCCGGCATGCTCTACGAGCCGAAGCGGGTCGGCTCGCGTGCCGCGATCTTCCTCCACGGCACCGGCGGCTCGTCGATCTTCGAGTCGAAGCGCACCAACACGCTCTCACGAATCTTCACCAGTGCCGGCATCGCCTGGTTCCCCTTCAACAATCGCGGCTCGCACATCGTCCGCCGCCTCGGCCGCGACTTCGGCGGCTCGGCCTTCGAAAAGATCCGCGAGTGCGTCTTCGACATCGACGGCGCCCTCCGCGAGCTGCGCGCCCGCGGCTATCGCGACATTACCCTCGTCGGCCACTCCACCGGCGCGAACAAAGTCGCCGTGTACGACTCGCTCAAACCGCGCAATCGCATCAAACGCTACGTCCTCCTCGGCGGCGGCGACGACACCGGCCTCCTCTACACCCAACTCGGCCCCCGCCGCTTCGCCGCCGCGCTGCTCCGCGCCCGCGAACTGATCCGCACCAAGCGCGGCGACGACTTCGTTCCGCGAGCGTTGTCGTCGGTACCGATGACCTGGCGCGCCTTCTACGACATGGCCAACCCCAACGGCGACTACAACGTCTTCCCGTTCCTCGAAGTGCTGCGCGGCATGAGACTCTCCCGCCGCCCCCACTTTCGCCACCTCCGTATCATCCGCAAACCGACGCTCGTCCTCTACGGCGAGAACGACGAATACTGCGGCGGGGAAGTGTCGCGCTGCGTGGCCATCCTTGCGGATGTCGTCGGTACGAACGTTGACCTCGCGATCATGAAGGACGCGGATCACGGGTTCAGCGGGCGGGAACAGGACTTAGGAACAGTCATCGTGGAATGGATGGGCGTATGAACTACGAAGTCGTGCTGCTCCCGAGCGACGAAGGATTCGCGGTCTCCTGCCCGACCTGCCGGGCTGCTGGTCACAAGGCACGACGGAGGCCGAGGCGCTCGCGAACATTCGCGACGCGATCGAGGACTACCTCGCCGCAGTTGCGGCCAAGGCGCCTGTCGCGCTCGATGATTGAGCGCGCTCGCATTCATTCAGTCCCCTCTCCCCGCGCACGGGGAGAGGGCTAGGGTGAGGGGCTCCCTTTCGCCAAGCGCCACAACCCCTCACCCTAACCCTCTCCCCGCTCCTCGCGGGGAGAGGGGACTGGGACGCGCCGCGGCGGAGTGGTCAAGCAGTGCCGAGGACGCTCGCCAGTACTTCGAACGACTTCAGTTCGTGACCGAGGAAGTTGCGGCGGACCGTGCCGGCGAGGCCGCGGATTTCGAGCAGGACGTCCGGGGCGGCGTTGAATTCTCGAACGGGGCGTTGCATGAGGGCAATCGTGTCGGCGATGTCGTTCGAGAGCAGATACGCGTCGCGGCCCGCGCAGTGCGTGCAGACGAAGCCCTCCAGCTTCTCGTCGAAGCGCAGCGGGCGGCCGAGCGGCTCGCCGCACTGCATGCAGTCGCGGGTCGAGGGGAAGATGCCGGCCAGGCGGAGCATCCAGATCTCCGCGTAGGTGACGACGGCCAGCGGCGGCGCGCCTTCGAGCAATGCCTCGCAGGAGCGGTCGAGCAGGCGGTAGATCAGCTCCGCGGGATCGTTGGCCTGCGCGAACGTGTCGACGAGCTCGGCGATGTACGTCGCGGCCACGCTGCTGACGAGGTTCTGCTGCGCCGGAAAGAGCGAGCGGATGAGGTCGACGGACTCGATGCGCACCACCTCGTCGTTCTCTTTCTCGAGGTAGCCGATGCGCACCTTCGCCAGCGGCTCCAGCGACGCCCCGAAGCGGCTCCGGATCGCGCGCGCGCCGTAAGCCCATCCCTTCCGCTTGCCGTGATCGGGCGTGAGGAAGATGACCATCTTGTCGCGCTCGCGCGCGGCAAAGGTGTGCAGCACGATGGCCTCGGTACGCTCGATTTTCATGAGGTCGCAGCTGTCCGCTCGCAGCTCGCAGGAAAGGCCTCTCCCGATCGCGGAGAGCTACGAGCCGAGAGCTCGTCCAAGGGTACACTGCCACCGCCGTCATGCTCATTCATCCGGCCGAGGCCCGGCGCCAGTTCCGCGAGTACGCGGAGGGAGAGATCACCGCGGAAAATCTCGCGCGGGGGGCGCTGCTGATCGCGCTGGAGGATTACCCGCGGCTCGACCTGCAGGGCTACCTCGACGAGCTGGATGGATTGGCGGTGCGCGTGGAGCGCTGCTGCCGGGCCGGCGAGCCGCCGGTGTTCCGGCTCGGTCACCTGCACGCGGAGATGTTCGACGCCGACGGCTATCGCGGCGATACGCAGAGCTACTACGACCCGCGCAACGCCTACCTGCACGAGGTCATCGACCGGAAGCTCGGCATCCCGATCACGCTCTCGATCGTCTTCCTGCACGTAGCCACGAAGATCGGCCTCTCCGCCGCCGGCGTCGGTTTGCCGGGGCATTACCTCGTCAAAGTGCAGTTCGAATTGAACGAGGTGTACGTCGACCCGTTCCACTCCGGCACCACGTTGACGATCCCCGAGATCGGCACGCTCCTCGGACAGCTCAGCGGCGGCAATCTGCAACTGGCCAGCGAGCACCTCCGCGCCTGGAGCGGACGCGAGACGCTGCACCGCGTCCTGGCCAACCTGGTCAGCATGTGGTCGCGCGCCGGCGACACGCGTCGCGCCAACTCCGCGCGCGAGCGGATGGAGCTCGTCGCGGGATGAAGCTGGTGGTGACGGTGCTCGAAGAGACGTGCGACGCGGCCATTGCGGTTATCCGCGCGATCGAGTTGCCGCACGACATGGTGGAGGTGCGGGCGGAGGGGTTTGCGAAAATCGACTTCGATGCACTCCGCGCGGCGACCTCGAAGCCGATGATCCTCACGTTCCGGAGCACCGGTGAAAACGTAGGGCGTGGCTTCAGCCGGCCCCCCCCGGGCGAGGGCGGGCTGAAGCCACGCCCTACGTTCGGCAATGCTGCGTTTCAAGCGGGCATAGACCTTATCGACGTTGAATGGCACGAGGGCGTGGTCATCGACGACCCCGCGCGCACCGTGATCTCCCATCACGATTACGACGGCGTCACCGACGTCGAAGCCATCATGGCGAAGATGCGCGCACTCGGCTGCGCGTACACGAAGCTCGCCGCGACTCCGCGCAGCTTCGCCGACAACGAACGCCTGCTGAGCCTTCTGCCCGGGACCGTAATCGGGATGGGGGAGCGTGGCCTCTACTCACGCATCCTGGCGCCGTTCCGCGGCTCGGAGCTGGCCTTCGTCGCCGCGACGACCATCGCCGCGCCGGGGCAGCTCACGCTCCAGCGCGCGCGGGAGATCTACGGCGACGAGCCGCAGCGCGCGGACCGCGTGTTTGCCATCGCCGGCGATCCCGCAGGGCACAGTCTCTCGCCCGTGATCCACAATCGCCTTTTTCGCGCGAAGGGGGTGAGCGCGGCGTACACGATCGCCTCCATCGAATCGTTCGACGAGATCGTCGACGCATTCCTGCGCGGTGAGCCGTGCGGTCTCAGCGTCACCACTCCGTTCAAGGAGGATGCGCTGCGCATCGACGCCGCGGTGGGGGAGAACGCCCGCCGGGCGCGCTCGGTGAATACGCTCGTGAACGTGAACGGAAAGATCATCGCCGACAACACCGACGTCGACGGCTTCGCGGCGTTGATTGGAAACGAAACGAAAGCCGCCGTTCTCGGCAAGGGGGCGACGGCGCGCGCGGCGCTGGTGGCGCTGGAAGACGCGCACATCCCGGCCACGGTCTACGACCGCACCAACCTGCACACCCTCGCGGCATTCGACGGCGACCTGATCGTCAACACCCTCCCCCCCGAGGCCGACGTGACTATCCCTCGCTGTCACACATACATCGAGGCCGCGTACAGCGGCCCGCCGAGAACCGTCGACGCGCAGGTGCGCATCACGGGGCTCGACCTGCTGCACGCCCAGGCGGTGCGTCAGCATCAACTCTTCATGAAGGTGTTCGATGGACTTTGACGTCATCCCGGTCGTGCGCACGCTGAGCGCCGACACGCTCACGCCGCTGGTCGCCTTCGCGGCGCTCTCCGGCGACACGGCCGAGGCCTTTCTCTTCGAGAGCGTCGAGCGCGGCGAGAACCTTGGACGCTACTCCTTCATCGGCTTCGAGCCGCGCCGCAACCTCCGCTTCGACGCCACCGTGAGCGATCCCGTGCGCGTCCTCAACGAAGAGCTCGTGCCGCTGCGCGTCAAGGACGAAGAGCAGCTCCCGCCGTTCTTCGGCGGCGCGGTCGGCTACTTCGGCTACGGCATCAGCCGCTGGAGCGAGCGCATCCCCGACTCGCACGCCAACGAGAGCGGCATTCCCGACGCCAAACTGCTCTTCTTCGACAACGTCGTCGTCTTCGACCACGTCATGCAGCGGATGCACGTCGTGGCCAACGTCTTCCGTGACGGCACCATGGAAGATGCAAACCGCCGCCTCGACGCCGCCATCGAGAAACTGCAGCGCGCCAGCGTGGCCCCGATCGCCTTCGAGAACGTGCCGACGGTCGACTTCACGTCGAACTTCACGCGTGAGTCGTACGAGCAGATGGTGCGGGAGGCGAAGGAGGATATCGTCGCCGGCGAGATCTTCCAGATCGTGCTGTCGCAGCGGTGGGAGACTGACTATCCGACCTCCGAGGCGCTGACGCTGTATCGCGCGCTGCGGTCCATCAACCCCTCGCCGTACATGTTCCTGCTGCGCACGACCGAGTGCACGCTGGTCGGCGCGTCGCCGGAGATGCTTGTGCGCGTCACGGATGGAAAAGTCGAGACCCGTCCGATCGCCGGCACGCGTCCGCGGGGCAAGACGCACGACGAAGACCGCGAGCTCGAGGCGACGCTTCTCGCCGATCCGAAAGAAAACGCCGAGCACCTCATGCTGGTCGACCTCGGACGCAACGACCTGGGGCGCGTCTGCGAGAGCGGCACGGTCGTCGTCGAAGACTTCAAGCATGTCGAGCGCTACAGCCACGTCATGCACATCGTCACCGACGTGCACGGGAAGCTGCGCGGCGACCACACGCCGGTCGACGCCTTCCTGTCGTGCTTCCCGGCCGGCACCGTCAGCGGCGCGCCGAAGATCCGGGCCATGGAGCTCATCGACGGCTACGAGCAGACGCGCCGCGGTCCGTACGCCGGCGCCGTGGCGTACTTCAGCTTCAACGGCAACCTCGACTCGTGCATCACCATCCGCACGGTGGTGCTGGCGAACGACCGCGCCTACGTGCAGGCCGGCGGCGGCATCGTGTACGACTCCGATCCGTCGATGGAGTACGAGGAGACGGTGAACAAGTCCGCCGCGGTGCGCCGCGCGATCAGCGTTGCGAAGGCGGTGCTGTCGAAGTCGAGCCGCCGATGAAGCGGACTTTCTCCGCGCCGAAGGTGTGCAGCAGGTCGGCGAGCTTTTTCTCGCCGTTGTCGGCCGCCAGTTTCAACACGCCGCGCTTGAGCGCCTCGGCCTTGATGTTCGTTTCGGCGTGCTGACGCGCGCGCGTCTCGAGGTCCATGTCGGCCCGGCGCAGGACGCCGGTCTTGCGCGTCAGGACGCGCGACTGCTCGTTGTCGACGCGCGTGACGAGCACCTGCGGCGGCGGCAGGCGCACGTTGATCGTGCCGTCGGGCGAGCGCCAGACATCCTCTTTGCGCAGTTGGGAGAGGTCGATGCCGGCGATGACGTCGCCGGTGGCCATGAAGGTGATCTCGTCGCCGCCGAGGGCGTTGGGGACCAGTTTGTACTCCTGGGTCACCGTGCCCACGTGCATGACCCGCATCGACGCAGTCTCGAGCCGGTTCAGCTCGCGCACCTGCGTGACCAGCGTAGCCACGTCGATGGTTTTCTCCTGCGGGGTGAAGACCTGTTCGATGACGGTCTTCTTTGCCATCCGGTAGACGAAATAGCCGGTCGTCACGGCGACCGCGGCCGTGATCAGGAAGGCGCCCAGAATGACGAGGAGGGTTCGACGTTGCATGTTTGTTACCAGTAGTGGCGCTTCCACTGGGGCTTGTGGTAGGCTTCGCGCCTCCCCGTAAGGTTCAAGGAAGCGTCCAAGCGGCCCAATAGTCACGGACCCTCGGGGCTCCGCCCCACCCTTCAAAGGATTGAGAATGAAGGATTGAGGATTGAGGATGCGTTCGCATCGGCCTCGTCCCTCCCCCGATTCTCAATCCCGAATCCTCAATCCTCAATCCTCAATCCTCAATTCGGCACCCGTAAGCTGCCTGTACGCCTCGAGATACTTTGCTCGCGTGTGCTCCACGACATCCGCCGGCAGCTCCGGCGCGGGCGGGTTCTTGTCCCAGCTCGTGGTCTCCAGCCAGTCGCGCACGAACTGTTTGTCGTAGGACGGTGGGTTCTTGCCGACTCTGTATTGATCGGCGGGCCAGAAGCGCGATGAGTCCGGCGTCAGCACCTCGTCGATCCAGACGATGCGTCCGTCCTTGAGGCCGAACTCGAATTTGGTATCGGCGATGATGATGCCGCGCGTGAGCGCGTAGCGCGCCGCTTCGTCATAAATGGAGAGCGTGAGGTCGCGCAGTTGCGACGCGAGGTCGTGGCCGACGATGTCCGCCATCCGCTCGAAGGAGATGTTGATGTCGTGGCCCGTGTCTTCCTTCGTCGCCGGGGTGAAGATCGGCTCGGGCAGTTTGCTGGCCGTGGTCAGTCCCTCGGGCAGCTTGATCCCGCACACTTCACCGCTCTGCTGATACTCCTTCAGGCCCGAGCCGACGAGGTAGCCGCGCGCGACGCACTCGACCGGCACGACCTCGCACTTTTTCACGAGGACGCTGCGGCCGCGCAACTCTTCGTGCACGCGGATGTCGTCGGGGAAGCACTCGAAGTCGGTCTCGAGCAAATGGTTCTCGAGCTGGGTGAAGCGCCGGAACCAGAAGTTGGAGATCTGCGTGAGGATCGTCCCTTTGTCGGGGATGCCCGGCGAGAGGACGACGTCGAACGCGGAGATGCGGTCGGTGGCGACGAACAGGTACCGGTCGCCGAGGTCATAGACGTCGCGGACTTTGCCACGGCGCGCGAGCGGGAATGGAAGGTCGGTCTGCGTGACGGCTGCTGCTGGCATGGTGGCGCGCATTATAGGAGCGCTTTCCGCGGTGCCTCAGAGAACCAACGGGAGGCCTCCGGCGGGCCGGTACGACCGGCAGCGCTTCATGGCCTAGCCTGAACGCACGCCTGTCGAAGAAACACGTGTTTGCGCGACGACATGGGCACAACAAGCGCTGCCGGTCGTACCGGCCCGCCGGAGCCTCTGGTCGGTCCTCCGGGGGCCGGCGGTGAGCACGCCCTCTACTTCGCGACCTGCCAGCCGCGCTCGGAGCGCGTGAGCGTCACGGGTCCCTGGCGGTTTGCGGCGTCGCGGACCTTGCGGCCGTAGGCCGACGTGATCTTGGTGCCGAGCGACGTCGGATCGACGACCTTCTTCTTTGCGAAAAGAATGTTCGGCGTCGCCAGCAGCACCGGCGTCTGATAGCGCGGGTCGCCGGAGAGATCGTCGATCGTCGACGTATAGGGGAACACCACCGCGTACCTGCCGTCGTCGTCGGCGCAGGGATCCTGCACCGTGAACTCCACCGAGCCGCCTTCGACGGAGACCGGCAGGCGATCCTGGATGTGTCCGAACGGCGGCACGAAGAGCGGCGCGTTGTCGAGCACCGTGTTGCCGTCCGCGTCGAACACCGTCACGCCGACGTTCACCGAACAGCGGCCGAGGTTCACCGCGCCGATGTTCGTGCGGAACTGGAGGCGCGAGCTGTTGTCGATGCCGTGCGCGACCGACGAGATCCCGTCCGTGTCGACGTCGAGGAGACCGGTCCAGACGCCGGGGATCGTCTGCCCGTACGTCCCGTTCGACGAGTTGTTGTACGTATTGCTCGTCACGAGGAAGGCGCGCGCGAGCACGCTGTCCTCGACGCCCGGGTTGTCGTCCGGGAACGTGCCGAGCAGCAGCGCGCCGCTGCCGCTGTTCAGGTCGAAGACGTCGCCGATGACGTCATCGGTGATGAACGTCGAGTTCGGCGGCACCTCGATCAGCTTTTCCGGCCCCTGCAGGCCACCGGTCATCAGCAGCGTGGCGCTGACCTTCAGCGAGTAGTCGAGATGCGGATTGAAGATGCTGAGCTGCGTGAGCCAGCGCGTGTTGTTGCTGCCGCCGACGTTCGCGGCGGCGGCGATGACGTAGGTGTCGGTGAGCTGCGCGGCAGCAGGCAGCGACGCGAGGCAGATCAGGGCGGCGGCGAGGAGCAGTTTCCTGGTGTTCACGTGCAGCCTCGACTGCAGCCGGGGTGCCGACTATTCCGTGCTGCAAACAAAGGACTTGCGCGCGCGGGCGCGGCGAGGTGAGCCGGTCATCGCCCTCCTGACGCTACACTACCGTCCATGAATCAGATCAGCGACCGTCTGCGCGGCCTGGTGCAGTCCGACATCCGCCGTATGTCCCGCGAGTGCGAGCGGGTGGGCGGCATCAACCTCGGGCAGGGCATCTGCGACCTCCCCACCATTCCGGAGCTCGTCGAAGGTGCGTGCGACGCCATCCACGCGTCGAAGGCGACCTACTCGAAGTTCGAGGGCATCGACCCCCTACGCGAGAAGATCGCCGCGAAATGCGAGCGCTTCAACGGCTTCACGGTCGATCCCGCCACCGAGGTCGTCGTGACGGTCGGTTCCACCGGCGGCTTCGCCGCCGCGGCCATGGCCACGCTCAACGCCGGCGACGAAGTGATCCTCTTCGAGCCCTACTACGGCTACCACCTCAACACTCTGAAGGTCCTCGGCATCGAGACGAAGTTCGTCCCGCTGCAGCTTCCCGACTGGTCGATCGACTTCGACGCCCTGCGCGCCGCGTTCGGACCGAAGACGCGCGGCATCGTCGTCTGCACGCCGTCGAACCCGTGCGGCAAGGTGTTCACGCGCCATGAGCTCGAGAAGATCGCCTCGCTCTGCCGCGAGTTCAACGCTTGGTGCTTCACCGACGAGATCTACGAGTACATCGTCTACGACGGCCGCCACCACCTCTCCATGGCCGCCGTCGACAAGGAAGTCGCCATCACCATCAGCGGCTTCTCGAAGACGTTCTCCGTGACCGGCTGGCGCATCGGCTACGTCGCCGCGAACCGCCGCGTCATCCAGCCCGTCGGGCTCGTGAACGATCTCTTCTACGTATGCGCGCCGACGCCCCTGCAATGGGGCATCGCCCGCGCCCTCGACATCGGCGAGGAGTATTACCAGTCCCTCAGCGCCGACTATCAGAAGAAACGCGACCTCCTCGCCGACGCACTGCGCGAGGGCGGCTTCACGCCGTACGTGCCGCAGGGGGCGTACTACATGCTCGCCGAGATCCCCTCGCATTACGCCAATGCCTCCGAGGCGGCCATGGCGCTGATCGAGGAAGCGGGAGTGGCCTCCGTACCCGGCCCGTCGTTCTACGCCAGCGGCCGCGGCGACCGCCTGCTCCGCTTCTGCTACGCGAAAGACACCGCCGCGCTCGAAGAGGCGTGCCGGAGGATCCGCGAGGTGCGTTCCGTGCGGACGTAGAGCCCCACTTCGATGACCGCGGAAATGTAGGGCGCTGCTTCAGCCCGCACCAGGTTGTCATCCCGAGCGTGAGTCGAGGGACCTGGGCGGCTGGGTGGCGCGCGGCTTGGTGCATGTGCTGCGCGCCGCCCACCCGCCCAGGTCCCTCGACTCACGCTCGGGATGACAAACCTGCGCGCCCTCCGTCGTCCCTCGGACCGCGCCTACTTCTTCCGCGCTGCGCGCAGGTCGCCCAGGATGTCTTCCGCATGCCGCGCCGTGTCGACCTTCTTGTAGATCTTCTTCACCCGGCCGTCCGCGCCGATCCAGTACGTCGTCCGCGCTACGCCCCAGGTGCGGCGGCCGTACATGTTCTTCTCCTTCCAGACGCCGTACATCTTGGCGACGTCCGCGGTCTGGTCGGAGAGGAGCGGGAAGTTGAGGTGATGTTTGTCGGTGAACTTGTCGTGGCTCTCCAGCGAGTCCGTCGACACGCCGAGGACCACCGCGTGCTCTTTGGTGAGATCCGCTTCGTGATCGCGGAACGAGCAGGCCTCGGCCGTGCAGCCGGGAGTGTCGTCCTTCGGATAGAAATAGAGGATCACGTCCTTCCCCTTGAAATCGCGCAGCGACACTTCCTTGCCGCGCGTCGAGGGGAGGCGGAAATCGGGGGCCACGTCGCCCACCTTCGGTTCGTAAAAATCCTGCATCCCAGCTCCTTGTCGGTCGTCGCGAAGCGCCGACCTAATGCACTCCTGTTCCGAACAGAACCTTCTCGGCGACGAGAACCGCGTTCAGCGCCGAGCTACGGCGGAGATTATCGCAAACAGCCCACACCCAGAATCCGCCGCGGATGGCCGGGTCGGGACGCACTTCCGCGATCAGCACCTCATCCTTCCCAGCCGCGTCGATGGTCCCGAACTGCTGGTCCCCCTCGGCGAACACCAGCGCCGGATTCGCTGTGAGCGCGTCGACGATCCGTGCCGTCTCCAGTGGGTCGCGCGTCTTCACGAACAGCGAGAAGGTGTGGCTGTGGAACACCGTCCCCTGCGTGATCAGCAGCGCCAGCTGCGTGCGCGGGTCCGTCATCCCGCGCACCTGCGAGACAATGAATTCCTCGTTGTGCTCCAGCGCGGGATAGAGGTTGAACGCGAGCTGGCGGTCGAACACCGTGTGCGGGACCGACTGGCTGTTGAGGACCGAGATCGTCTGCGCCGCGAGCTCCTCGATCGCTGCCTGACCGAGCTCCGACGCCGGCTGCACGACCGTCACCGTGCAGCTCTCGACCGGCGAGAGCGTGCCGATCTGATGGAGGATCAGCGCCAGCGGAATGGCAACCGGATGCGGCGACACGAGCAGCTCGTCGCCCGCGCCCAGCTCCTCGAGGTTCACGCCGGCCACGGCCAGCCTGCCGTCTTCCGCGGTGGTCGGCTGCGAGAGGTCGACGGCGATGAAGTCGTCCTCGGCCTGCCGCTCGATCCACTCGCGGTTCTTCTCGGCCGGTCCGCAGAAGAAGACCAGATCGAGGTCGTCGAGTCCCTCCTGCGCCACCGAGGCCACGACGGCCGGCTCGTCCTCGATCTCCGTCAGCGCGCCGGCGGCCTCGCCGGTCGTGTCGAGCAGCGCGATCTTCGCGAACGGAAAGGCGCGCTCGCGGAGGATGGTCTTGATCTCATTGCCGACCAGCGTCAGCGGATTGACGATGCCGAGGCGGTAGCCGGCGGGGGATTTGGGGTGAGGCATGGTGCGGCGCGTTGTATCACGTGGAGCGGCGGGCTTCAGCCCGCCGGCGGGATCTCGGGCGGCGCAGGCACGTCCGGCGCCGAAGGCACTGGCGGCGGGTTGAATCCCGCGACTGCCGGCGGGTCGAAGCCCGCCGCTCCACCCTTGCCCGGGAACGCGATCGACCACAACTTCAACAGCGGTCCCGACACCAGATATACGATCGCCCCCGCGAACCAGAACTCGCGCGGCCACTTGAAGGCCAGGCCGAGGATCAGGGCCAGGATGACGAAGTACATCAGCGAACGCTCTTTCTGCAGCGCCAGTCCCTTCTGACTGCGATAGCGCACCGGCGACACCATCGAGAAGGCCGTGAAGATCGTCACCAGCATCACGATGATGGCGAAGCGGCGGTCCGTCACCGGAGCCGGCGCGTAGAAGATCATCGACGCCAGCGTGAGCGCGCCCGCGGGACTGGGGAGGCCGACGAAGTAGCGATAGTCCGTCTTCCCGGTCATCACGTTGAAGCGCGCCAGCCGCAGCGACACTGCCGCGAGAAACAGGAACGCGATCCCGCCGCCCAGTTTCTCGAACGAATGCAGCCCCCACGCGTACACCAGCACCGCCGGCGCCGCGCCGAACGTGACCACGTCCGCCAGCGAGTCGTACTCCTTGCCGAACTCGCTGGTGGCGTTGAGCTGCCGGGCGATCATGCCGTCGAACGTGTCGAACACCGCCGCGATGAGCAGCGAGAGGCAGGCCGTCTCGAAGAACTCGATGGCCGCGGTCTCGCGCCCGAGGGTGATCGCTTCGATGCCGCGCGTGGCGTAGATGATGGCCCGGAAGCCGAAGAAGAGGTTCAGGATCGTCAGCGACGTCGGGATGACGTACACGCCGCGGCGGAAGTTGGGGCGTACACGCTTCATCTCCATCGCATTCACTCCGGAATCTCGGCGATCACGGTCAGCCCGACTTTCGGCTTGTCGCCCGGTTTCACGAGGATCTGCGCGAGCGCCGGAAAGAAGACGTCCACGCGCGACCCGAATTTGATCATGCCTACGCGCTCGCCGCGCGCCACCTCGTCGCCTTCCTTCTTGTCGAACACCAGCCGCCGCGCCAGCAGGCCGGCGATCTGTTTGAAGGCCACCATCGCGCCGCGGCTGTCGCGCATCACCACGAGGTTGTGCTCCGCGGCGCTGCTGTAGTGGACGATCTTTCCGGCGATCGGCGCGCGGTTGACCGGCACGTCGAAGACCGACATCAGGATGCTGACCTGCCGCGTCAGCCCCGGCCAGATCTCACCGTCGGCGATCTCTTTCACCAGGACCACGGTGCCGTCGGCGGGGGAGAGGACGTCGACGTGGCGCTCAGAGCCGCGGCGCTGCGGGTCGCGGAAGAAGGCCGCCAGGAACGCGGCGACGGCGAAGAACGCCAGCGCGGCGACATACCACTGGATGAGGAGCGCCGCCGCGGCGAGGATGACGAACGGGATGACGAAGATCCATCCCTCGGGTGCGAGCCTGTGCGCCATCGTCTCTTCAGATATGCAAAGGGGGCTCCGCGACGGGAACCCCCTCACGGTGCCGGCTGCCGTCAGGCGACGGCGTGCTGGGATTCGTACGACCGAATGCGATCGGCCATCTGGTCCTTGAGGTGGAGCTTCCGCTTCTTCAACGTCTTCTCTTCGAACTCTTCTTCGGTACTGATCTCGTTCTTCTTCGTCAGCTCGTCGAGGCGGTTCTCACATTGATGGTGTTCTTCGGCCCACTGACGGAACTCGGGATCCTGATCGCTGAGAATGCGTTGAACGTCTGCGGTGCGATTCGACATCGATGGTCCTCCTTCGAAGTACCTTCTACGCCCTGAGATTCTAGCACTCCGCCTGCCAGGGGGCAGCCGTTTTGGAGCGCCTTCTAAGTGACTGCAAAGTCAGTCCATTACAATGCCCGCGCCATGCAACGCGCCCCCGCGATCGCCCTCGCGATCGTCGTCGTTTCCGTGCTGCTATCCCCCTTCGGGCGGGAGCTGTTCGTCGGCGACGAGACCAAGTACGCCCAGGTCGTGCGCGAGATGCGCGCCGGCGCGTTCGCCGTTCCCACGCTCAACGGCACTCCCTTCACGCACAAGCCGCCGCTGCACTTCTGGCTGATGGCCTCGCTGACGTACGTCTTCGGTCCCTACTCGATCTGGCCCTACGTGCTGCCCTCGCTCGTGGCGTTCCTGCTGCTGCTCTGGATGATGCGTCGCGCCTGGGGCACCATGGCCGCGTTCGTCTGCGGGACGTGCATATTGATGTGGGGCTCCGCGCAGACGGCGCGGATGGACGTCGCCTTCGCCGGCCTGCTGGCGCTCGCGGCGCTGCTGATCTACCGCGCCAACGGCGCGCTGACCCTCGGCGCCGGCGTGGCCGCGGGTCTGGCGTTTCTCTTCAAGGGTCCGATGGCGCCGGTGATCGTCCTGGCGCTGTTTGTCTTCGAGTCCATCCGCCGCCGCCGCAGGCCGGTCGCGCGCGATGCGCTGGCGCTGCTGCCGATGCTGCTCCTGCCGCTGCTCTGGCTCGTTCCCGCGATCGTGATCGGCGGCGAGGCGTTCTGGCGGGAGATCTTCTACAAGCAGACCGTCGGCCGCGCCGTGAACGCGTGGGTGCACAAGTCGCCGCCATGGTTCTACCTCGTCCGCGCGCCGGCCACGCTGGCGCCGTGGTTCTTCCTGACCGTGGCCGCGCTGCGCTGCCGCGACGAGAAGGCCAAGTTCGCGATGAGCTGGATGCTGGCCGTGCTCGTGCCCTACACGCTGCTCTCGTCGAAGCTCGACGTCTACATGATCGTCCTGCTGCCCGCGGTGGCGCTGCTCGTCTCACGGCTCGTCGAGGGTGAAGACCAGTGGGGGAAGCGGGCAGCCGTGGTGACGCTGGTGCTGTTCGCGATCGTCGGCGTGGCCGGGCTCATCGTCCAGCCGCACCACATCAAAGGAGAGGACGGCGCGCTCGTCACGTTGCCGGTCGTGCGCGGACTCTTCGTGGTGATGCTGCTCGCCGCGATCGCAGGCCTCGTCGTGGCGCTGCGTTCGCGCCTGCTGCACGCCGCGATCGCGGTCGGCCTCGTCCCTGTCCTCGCGCTGTCGTACGCGATGACGGCCCTGATGCCGCTCGCCAATGAGCAAGCCTCGACGCGGCCGCTCGTGCGCGCGCTGATCGCGCAGAACGTCGACCCGGCCCACATCGGCCTGTACGTCTGCCCGCATCTCTGGACCCGCGGCATGCCCCCCGCGCTCGCAAACCCGCGTCACTACGACGCCGCGGAGCTCAACGCCGCCGCGCCGGAGCTGATCGTCGCGCGGCGCAAGAACGCACACGAGATTGACCTGAACGGCTACCGCAAAGTCGCCGAGCTGCGCATGATCGGAAAGTGGTTCGATCTTTATCGGCGGGTGACACCTGAGCAGGATGCTCGCATTGCGCCCACGCAAGGGGGGACGACGAGAGGCCTCCGGCGGGCCGGTGCGACCGGCAGCGCTGCATGGCCTAGCCAGGATGCACACCTGTCGACGAAACACGTGTTTGCGCGAAGATCTGGGCTCAACAAGCGCTGCCGGTCGCACCGGCCCGCCGGAGGCCCCCGGTCGTCTCCCTTTGCGTGGGCGCAATGCGAGGGTGCTGCTTAGTGTCACGCGCCGCGAAGCGCCGCTACGCGGCCGCGGCGTTCGTGACGCTGCTCCTGCTGTCGGTGGTCTGGCCGTCGCCGGTCGTCTCGATGAATCAGCTCTGGCTGAACGAAGACCTCGACGTCGACCATCTTTCCTTCCTCGGACGCGAGGCGCCGTCCTGGGACGTCGTCTTCTGGTTCTTCGCCGGCCTGCTGCTGCTGGCCATCCTGCAGAGCGCCGACGGCCGCGACTTCCGCGAGCCACTCCGCCAACTCCGCGCCCTCCGTTTCCCCCGCCCGCTCTGGCCCCGCGCCGCCCTCCGCCTCGCCCTCGGCGCGGCCGTCACCGCCTGCGTCTGGCTCTTCGCCGACCGTCCCATGCTGGCCTGGGCCGAAGGCGTGCAGTCCGACACGACCGAGCTCGTGATCCGCCTTCTCAACCGCTTCGGCGGCGGCATGAACCCTGTCCTGATCGTGGCCTTCTTTCTCATCGCCGGCGTGGCCTACCTCGAACGGCGCTGGGTCGGATACGCCATCGCCATGGGTATCGCCGGCCTGGCGGCGGGCACGCTCGCGCAAATCGTCAAACACCTCGTCGGCCGCGCCCGCCCCGAGCTCTGGCTCGGCCCCACCCACTACGCCCCCGGCTCGTCGACCTCGTTCCCCAGCGGCCACACCGTCGGCGCCTTCGCCCTCGCCGGCGTCCTCGTCTTCGCCGCGCGCAGCCGGACTCTACGCCTTGTAGCGTTCGTGCTCGCGGCCGCCGTCGGCCTCTCCCGCATTCTCGCCTTCCGGCACTGGGCGTCGGACGTGACCGCGTCAGCGGTGATCGGCCTCGTCACTGCCTGGATTGTTGTGCACGTCGTGACGGCGCTCACATCCGATCCCGAAGTCCATCCGTAGAATCCGCGCCGGGTACGGGAGAACTGCCGATGTCTGCGAATCGTGTATCACTGATCCATTACGACCTGCTGCGTGAGCTCTGCGACCACTGCCGCAAAGAGCGCTTCCACTTCGTGCCCATCGGCGCCGCCGCCGCCACCGGCCCCTGCAAGAGCTGCGGCTCCGACTCCAAGCTCGCCGAAGTCAGCGACACCGCCATCTGGCGCCTCATGACCAAACCGAACGGTGAAATGGTCGTGGTGCCGCTCGTGGCGAATTAAGCGCGCTCTCAGCTCTCCCCGTTTGGCCTGTGATTATTTGCCTGTTTCTGCGGCAATTCCACCCATCGGCCATGCCGGAATTTACGGGGGTTCAAGTTGAGTCATCGATCACTTGCGCTGAGTCATCGATCACTCGCGCTGAGTCATCGATCACTCGCGCTGAGTCATCGATCACTTGCGCTGAAGTCATCGATCACTCGCGCTGAGTCATCGATCACTCGCGCTGAGTCATCGATCACTCGCGCTGAAGTCATCGATCACTCGTGCTGAGTCATCGATCACTCGCGCTGAAGTCATCGATCACTCGCGCTGAGTGATCGATCACTCAAGCTGAGTCATCGATCACTTGCGCTGAAGTCATCGATCACCCGCGCTGAGTCATCGATCATTCGTGCTGAGTCATCGATCACTCGTGCTGAGTCATCGATCACTCGGGCTGAGTCATCGATCACCCGAGCTGAGTCATCGATCACTCGAGCTGAGTCATCGATCACTCGCGCTGAAGTCATCGATCACTCGAGCTGAGTCATCGATCACCCGAGCTGAGTCATCGATCACTCGAGCTGAGTCATCGATCATCCAAGCTGAGTCCGAGGCGGGACGCCACCTGCTCAGCCGCCGGGACGCGGCAGGCGGGTCCGCTGCGCGCGGTGCAATTCTCACCCGTGGTAGACGTTCCGCCGCAATCGCACCCCCGGCGTATGATTTGTGCATGTTGTATGGCGTGCTGCACGATCGCGAGGCGACGTATGACGATCTGCTCGAGGTGCCGGAGCATCTCGTCGGCGAGATTGTGGACGGCGAGTTGTTCACGTCGCCACGTCCCGCTTCGCCGCATGCGTACGCGACCGGCGTCCTCTTCTCCCAATTGACGCAGAAGTTCCAGCGGGAGAACGCCGGCGGTCCGGGTGGCTGGTGGTTCCTGATGGAGCCGGAGCTGCATCTCGGGCGCGACGTCTTCGTGCCCGACATCGCCGGGTGGCGCAAACAGCGGATGCCGTTCATTCCGAACGTGCCCGCCTTCACCCTCGCTCCCGACTGGGTCTGTGAGACGGTTTCGCCGAAGACCGCGAGCCTCGACCGCTATCGCAAACTTCCCCGGTATGCGCGCTACGACATCGGCCACGCGTGGCTGATCGACCCGATCGGACGCGGCGTCGAGGTCTACCGGCTGGAGAGCGAGCACTGGTCGCTCATCTCCACGCACGAAGACTCCGTCGTCCGCGCCGAGCCGTTCGACGGCGCCCAGATCGACCTCGCGGAGATGTGGTTGCCGGTGCCGCCGGCTGCGCCTTCCTCGCCGCAAAGCTGACACTCACGGCAGCAGCAGTCGCGTCATCGCCTCCGGGTTTCTAATCCCCTGTGCAGTCATCCAGTCGGTGCCGCTCGGGTCGTCGAGGCGGCGGCGGGTGGCGGCGGCGTGGAGGTGCATGTCCAGCTGCTGTAGCAGCGGTTCCGCGGTGCGCAGCCGGCGGAGTCCTTCCTGGGGATTGCCGCGTGCGAAGGACTGGCCGCCGCGAATCAGCATCGCCAGGGCAGTGCCCCACGGCGCCTTCTCGGCCTCGAGCCGCTTCGCGGCTCGGCCGGCCATGTCGATCAGCCAGTCTCGCTCGCGCTCCGTCACAGCCTCGGCGGCTGCGGCGAGAGCAGCGCGGCCACGAACGTCTTCGAGCACCATTCGCGTGAATTGCACGCGTGCCACGAGTGACGTTCGCGCCGCCTGCCAGCGCTCGTCGAGCTTCGTCCAGGCCAGCGTGCCGCGGCGCTCGTACAGCGCAATCTCGACGCCGGCGCGGAGATGCCACATGTGCTGCACGTGAAACCCGGCGTGCGACCATCCGCGAATCGCGTTCTCGATCTGTTGGCTTGCTTGCGCCGGCTGGTCGTCGGCGAGATAGACATAGTGGGAGAAGAGCACGACGTTTGTGGCGAAGTAGCGGTCGCCGCGATCCTCCGCGTCGCGCAGCAGGATCGGGAAACGCTCGGCCATGACGTTCATGTCGCCGAGGAACTGGCGGCAGCGGAGACCGAAGAGGCGCGCGGTGCTCAGCTCCCAGGTGACGCCGGTGCAATCGGCGAAGGCACGCTCCGCGCGTTCGAGAGACTCGGCGCCGTCCCGCCAGCGGCCCTGCAGCGCCGCGGCGACGCCTTCCGCCTCGTCGGCGAATGCTCTCGCGTACGGTGTGCCGATGCGGCGCGCAAGCTGCTGCATCTTCGCCGTCAGTTTTCTCGTGCGCCGTTGGTTGCGAGTGCCCGGAACCGCGGAGTAGCCGCACTCCATCGTCAGGGCCTGCGCGACGCGCTCCGGATCGCCCGCCGCGAGCGCGTACAGCAGGGCGCGGGTCTGGAAGACCGCCCCGCGAATCGGGTCGACGGAGCTGAGTCCGAGGGCCACCGCGCGGCACGTGTCGACGCGCAGCAGCACCTCGGCGGGGATCTCCGAGGCGGCACGCTCGCGGAAGCGGATCCCTCGGATCTTCAGCTTCAGCCGCGCTTTCAGAAACGCGATCATCGTCTCCCGGCGCGTCTCGGGAAACGGCTCGTCAATGGACGCCAGGATCGTTCGCACGACGGCGAGTCCCTCGTCGACGTGACCGCTGAAGAGCAACTGCTGCGCTGCGTTCCGCCTGAGCTGCAGCCCGTCGGCGACATCGGCCGGCGTGACCTCCATGAACATGGCCGCGGCATCCGACCCGCGGCCCGCGTTCGACAGCACTTCGCCCAGACGGCGGCGAATCGCGTCGCGGTCTCCGAAGGAGAGGGCCAGCGCCCGCCGGTACAGGCGCGCAGCGCGATCGAAGGCCACCGCGGCGGCCGCGTTGTCCGCGGCCAGCAGGACGTATTTTGCCGCCCGGTCGGACCTCCCCGCTGCCAGGAAGTGGTCGGCGATCAGCTCCGCGTCCGCACCGGCCGACCCCTCCAGCACCATTGCCAGCACGGCGTGCATGTCACGCAGCTCATCCTCGGCGATCAGCGCGACGGCGGCATCGGCGACGCGGTCGTGGTAGGTCTCGACCGCCTCACCCTCCGCTGTGTCGCGCGTGCGGATCAAGCGCTGCGCGACCAGCATCGCCAGGGTCCCGTCGAAGTTCTCCGTCCGGAACACGCTGCGCAGCGCGGGGATGAGAATGGGCCGCGCGTTGATGGCGACGTACTGCAGCATGCGTGCGGCATCGGGTTCCAGTCTTCGGAGCCGGGCCTGCAGCACTTCGCGAATGGTCGTCTCGCGTCCCTCGCTGTCCAGTGCGCGCGCGGTGGCCTCGAGAACCGCGTCGCCGGCGAGCACAAACGACCGCGCCAGCTCGTCGATGAAGAAGGGATTGCCGCCCGACTCACCGGCGATCATGTTTGCCACCTCGGACCCGCCGACGATCGAGTCGCCGAGGAGGCTCGCGGCGAGCCGGCGGGACTCGTCGAGCGTCAGTTGGCCGACTTCGAGATCGCGCACCGGGAACTGCTCGCGGATCGTACGAACGAACGGGCTGCCCGCGGCTTCGTCGGAACGATAGGCGGCGACGAACAGCAGCGCCGGCGCATCGGGCGGTCGCAGGATGTCGCTGATCAATTCGGCGCTGTCGACGTCTCCCCACTGCACGTCGTCGATCACGAGGATGAGCGCGGTGCGGTCGGCGAGGCGGAGGATCAGCTCGCGAATGGCCGCGAATGCACGGCGGCGGAGCTCGTGCTGCTCGGGTACGACCGTCGTAACGCCACGGCGTCTGCTCCGGACCACGTCGCCAACGTCGCGCAGCACCGGGAAGAGCTGTTCGGCGGCGGCGATGTCCCGAGGGATAAGGGCGTCGAGCTCGTGCGGCTGGAGGCGCCACAGATAGCGCTGCAGAGCGTCGACGAGACTGTCGGCCCCCTTGTACGGCACCGACTCGCGCTGATAGCACCGGCCGGTGATCACGAGGAGCTCGGGGACCCGGTCGCGAAGGCGCTCGAGAAACGCCCGGATCAGCGAAGTCTTGCCGGCGCCCGAGAGGCCGGTCACGCAGACCGTCGTCTGCACGCCGCGGACGCTCGCGTCGAAAGCCTCGCGCAACGTGCGCAGATGCTGCTCCCGTCCGATGAACGGCATCGACGGCGCGAGCTTTCCGGCGCCGGACGCCGGCGCCGTGCGTCCGAGCCGCGCCAGGATCTCGTCGCCGGTCGGCCGTGCTTTCGGATCGAGACGCAGCAGGTCCTGGCACAGCGCGTCCATGTCCGCGGGAATCCCGGAGGCGATCGTGCTCGGCGGCGGCACGTCGGCGGAACGCTTCTGGTTGATCACGTCGACGTACGTGCCGTGAAACGGCACCCGGCCGGTGAGGGTCTCGTAGAGCATGATCCCGACGCTGTACCAGTCGCTGGCCGTGCCGAGGGGGAGTCCGGCGCCCTGTTCCGGAGACATGTACGCGGGGGTGCCCGAGGTGCTGGTGCTCTCCTCGCTGGCGCGGGTGTCGGTGTCCATGACCAGGCCGAAGTCGAGCAGGACCACCCGGCGGTCGTCGGCGACCAGGACGTTCGACGGCTTGATGTCGCGATGGAGTTTGCCGGTGTTGTGCAGCGCCATCACGCCGCTGGCGAGTTGCGCGAGCGCGGTTCGCAGTCTGCCGATGTCGGCGCGCATCGGCGGCCGCGGGCGGGTCTCGTACAGCGACTCCTCCGGAACCGGCGCGTCTCTCCGGACATGGTCGATGAAGTTGATGCCGCGAATGAGCTCCATCGACACGAGCCACTGATCACCCTCGGCGATCAGTTCGTAGAGGCGGACGAGATTGCGATGGGCGATGTCCGTGAGGGAACGGAACTCGCGCTTGAACCGGTAGAGCGCATCGGGCGAAGCGTGACGCAGCGCCTTGACGGCGACCACCTCATCGCGGACGGGGTCGAACGCCTCGTACACGACCCCGAACGAGCCGGAGCCGATGCGGCGCCGCATCTGAAAGCGGCTGCTGCCGATGGATTCGCTGCTGGACATGGGACCCGCTCACGATGATAGCCCCCTCTCAGCAGAACGCGGTCGATCGCGGCGCAGTGGGACGTCTCGTAAGGTCTACGACGCGTACTGACCCGGTCGGGCGGGGGCTATGGACTGCGGCGACCGCAGGCGCCGCTTTCACTGCCTTCGGTGCCACAGCGACTCCGGACCACGAACGGCAGTGAAAGCGGCGTCTGCGGCCGCCGCAGTCCATAGCCCCCGCCCGCTCCGCTACGGGCAGCAGCATGCGTGCGATTTCTGCCGCGCGAATTCCTAGTGGCGCTTGGCAAAGGGAGCCCCTCACCCTAACCCTCTCCCCGTGCGCGGGGAGAGGGGACTGACGTGTCCCGAGACGCCCGGCCTCAGCCTTCCATCTCCGCGAAGTTCACACTGACTAGGCGCGAGCAGCCGGCTTCCTCCATCGTCACGCCGTAGAGCACGTCCGCGGCTTCCATCGTGCGACGCGAGTGTGTGATGACGATGAACTGCGTGTCGCGGGAGAAGTCGCGCACCAAGCGCACGAAGCGCTCGGTGTTCACTTCGTCGAGCGGCGCGTCGACCTCGTCGAGGATGCAGAACGGCGACGGCTTGTACTTGAAGATCGCGAACAGCAGCGCGATCGCCGTCAGCGCGCGCTCGCCGCCCGACAGCAGGGCGATGGACTGGTTCTTCTTGCCGGGCGGCTGGGCCACCAGCTCGATGCCGCTCTCGAGGACGTCCTCCTCGTCGAGGAGCTGCATGCGCGCCGTGCCGCCGCCGAAGAGCGACGTGAAGATCTCCGTGAACGAGCCGTTGACCATGTTGAACGCCTCGCGGAACAGCTCGCGCGAGGTGAGGTTGATCTTGCGGATGGTCTGGCGCAGCGACTCGATGGACTGCACGAGATCGTCGCGCTGCGTGCGGAGGAACGACTCGCGCGTCTCCAGCTCCTGATGCTCCTCGATGGCCAGCACGTTGACCGGCCCGATCTTCTCGATCTGGTCGGCCAGCTTCGCCACCTCGGATTCCAGCGTCGCGCGCGACTCGTCGTCCGCCGGCGGCTCGACGTCGGCCAGCGCGTCGATGCCGGCGTGCAGGTCGAGCGAGATCTGCTCGCGCAGCAGATCGAGCGCGGACTTGGCGCGGTCGAGGCGGCGCTCCGACTCGAACAGCGTGTCCTTGGCCGTGTTCCATGTGTCCCGTGAATTGACGGCGCGCGACTGCAGCTCCTGCACGCGCACGTCGAGGTCCGCGACCTCGGCCTCCAGCGCGATGCGCATCTCCGAGATTTCGTGCAGCTTGCCGAGGGAGACCTCGAGCTGCGTGCGCGACTGCTCGACCGCGAGGTCCGTCTCCTGCTGGCGGCGGATCAGCGTCTCGATCTCCTGCGTGAGCTGCGTGGCGCGCGCGCCGAGGGAGACGACGATGCGCGTCAGGTTCTCGTGCTCGCGCTGAACGGCATTCACGTTGCCGGCCGCCGACTCCACGTCGACGCGCGCCTTGGAAGCCACTTCCGTGACCTGCTCGAAGTCGACGCGCGACTCCGAAAGCCGCCCTTCATTCGTGCGGATCTGCTCGTGCAGCTCCGCCTCGCGAGCCTGCAGCGTGTCGACTTCCGCAATCGCCGCGTTCTTGCGGGCCAGGAGCTGTTCCTTCTCCTCGACGTACAGCGTCTGCTCTTCCGAGGCGACGGCGAGGTCTTTCTCGTAACGCTGCAACTCGGCGCTGGCGCGCTCGCGCTGGCTCTTCCGCTCGCGCAACTCCTGCTCCGCCGTGCGCGCGCGCTCGTCGGCGATGATCCGTGCGTCGTCCGCGGTGCGCAGCTCTTCTTCCAGCGTCTGCAGCTCCGAGGCGATGCCGCTGGCGCGTGATTCCTCGCTGCCGAGGAGTGCTTCCAGGTCGGCGATCTCGCGCTTGATGGAGAAGACGCCCGGCGTCGCCCCCTCGGTCTTGCCGCCGATGACCAGCGGTCCGCGCACGACGTCGCCGTCGAGCGTGACGAAGGTCGCATTCGGACGCTCCTGCGCGCGGTCGAACGCCTCGGACAGCGAGCCGACGATGTACGCCTCGGGGATCGCATGGCGGATGGCATCCGCCACCGGCCCTTCGCCGAGGACCGAGTGCGCCGCGTCGCCGCGCCGCGAGCCTTCGCCGCGCGGCTGGAAGTCGAGGGTGATGAACGCGCCGCGGCCCGCGCCGCGCTCGCGCAGGCGGCGGATGGCCTCGTGCGCCGTGGCGCTCGACTCGACCACGACGGCCTTCGAAACATCGCGCAGCAGCGTATCGAGCGCGGCCTCGAAGCCCTGCGCCGCGCGCACGCCTTCGGCTGCTGCGACGGCGTTCGGGATCAGCTCCATGACCGCGCGGCGAACGTCCTCGTCCTGTGCTTCGAGCGAGACGAGGAGCGTGCGCAGCGAATCGGCCTTGTAGGTCGTCTGCGAGATGAGGTCGCGGGCCTTGCCGAGCGACTGGCGCATCGCCTCGCGCTTCGCCGTCAGCTCGTCGCGGCGTGCCACCGCGTCGCGCGCGGTCTGCTGCGTGACGACGAGGTTCTGCTCCGCGTCGCGCACCGACTGTTCCCACTCGTACATCTGCGCCAGTGCGCCGTCGCGGCTCTCCGCGGCCTTGCGCGCCGACTCGGTGAGCTTGGTCAGGTAGAACTCGCACTTTTCGACGGCGATCTCGATCTGGTGCACCTGATTGCGCGCTTCTGAGATCTTGGCGATGGTCCGCATGAGCGACTCGCGCGAGTCGGCCAGCGCCTTCTCGTGCTGGCGCACGGCGTCGCCGCGCTCCTGGCGGTCGCGCTCCACCTGATCGGCGGACTCGCGGAAGCGGTTGCGCTCCGCGCGGGCGGCCTCGAGCTGCTGGGTCTTCTCGTCGAGCGCGGCCTGCTGCTCCGCGGCCTCGGACTCGAACGTGGCGATCTGCGCGCGCCCGTTCTCGATGCGCTGTACCAGGTCGCCGAGGTTCGTCTCGGACTGCTGGAGGAAGGAACGGAGACGCTCCACCTCGCCCGACAGGCCGGCGATCTCCTCGCGGACCTTGCTGGCGCGATGCGAGCGGTCGATGTGTACCGTACGCGTCTCCGCGAGCTCCGCCTCGTCCGTGCCGAGCTGCGCGGAGAGCTCGCTCTCGCGGTTCTGCGCGTCGATCAGGCCGAGGTTCGCCGCTTCCTCTTCCACCTGCGCGGCGAGGATGCGGCCCTTGTACAGCGCGCGCTTGGCGAGCGAGAGCTGGTCGGCGAGCTCCTTGTGCCGGCGCGCTTTCGACGCCTGCCGCTTGAGCGAGTTCAGGTTGCGCGTGACCTCGGAGAGCGTGTCGTCGATGCGCAGGAGGTTCTGTTGCGTCTCTTCGAGCTTCAGCTCCGCGGCGCGGCGCTTGGTCTTGTACTTGGTGATGCCCGCGGCTTCCTCGATCAGCTTGCGGCGGTCCTGCGGCTTGTTGGAGAGGATCAGGTCGATCTTCCCCTGCTCCATGACGGAGTAGTTGCGGATGCCGAGGCCCGTGTCCATGAGGATGTCGGAGATGTCCTTCATCCGCACGCGCTTGCCGTTGAGGCGGAACTCCGACTGGCCGTCGCGGAAGACGCGGCGGTTGATCGTGATCTTGCCGTCGTCGGCCGCGGGGTGATTGCTGTCGCCGTTGAACGTGCCGAGGGTGAGCGTGACCTCGCCCATCGACAGCGCGCGGCGGCGCGCCGAGCCCTGGAAGATGACGTCTTCCATCGTTTCGCCGCGGATGTGGGAGGCGCGGTTCTCGCCGAGGACCCAGATCAGGGCGTCGCAGATGTTCGACTTGCCGCAACCGTTCGGACCGACGACAGCGGTCAGCGCCGCGGGGAAGGTCAGTTTTGCGGGGTCGTAGAAGGACTTGAAGCCGTGGATGTCGAGCTGTTCGAGACGAAACATTTTTTATTTTTTCTGGAACCGAAGTCGCGGGATCGTAGCATCGCGACCTGCCGCCGGTGGCAGCGGTTCTTGTGCAATCATCGTGAACAGGGATGACCGTCGAAGACTTTCTCCGCAGCGAAATCGCCCTGGGGTCGTTTCCCGGGGTGGCGTGGGCGATTGGGAACGCGGACGGTATCGAGCGCGAAGGCGCTCTCGGCCACGCGGTGGCGGTGCCGCTACGCCTCCCGGCCACGCTCGACACGATCTGGGACCTGGCCTCGACGACCAAGGTGCTGGTCACGACCATCCTCGTCCTGCAGGCGGTCGCCGAGGGAAAGATCGCGCTGGACGACGAGTACCGCGGCTACTCGTACCGCGAGCTGCTCTCGCACACCTCGGGGCTGCGGTCGTGGCTGCCGACGTACTGGTACGAGGATCCGCTGTCGGCCATCGAGCGCTGGGGGGCGGAGCGGCCGCGCGGCTCGGCTCCCGTGTACTCTGACCTCAACTTCTTTCTTCTGTACTACGCCCTCGGGGAGATCCTCGGCGACTACCGCGCCGCGGCCCGCGAACGCATCTTCGAGCCCCTCGGACTGCGCGACACGATGTTCGATCCGCCCGCCGACCTGCGTCCGCGTATCGCGGCCACGGAGTGGGGGCAGCGCTTCGAGCGCGTGCTCGCCGAGAAGCTGAAGTCTCCGCCGCCCACGGTCCCGCGCGACGTCCGCCAGGGACTGATGTGGGGCGACGCGAACGACGGCAACTCCTTCCACGGCGGCGGCACCCTCGGCAACGCCGGCCTGTTCGCCACGGCGCGCGACGCGTTCCGGATCATGCAGGGGTTCGTGCGATTCGAGCTGGTGCCGCGTGAATTGGCCGAGGAGTCAACGCGGGTCGTGGCCGAGGATCGGGGACTGGGGTGGCAGCTCGCGGGACCGGGGCTGTCGCCGCGGTCGTTCGGGCACATGGGGTTTACGGGAACGTCCGTGTGGAGCGATGAGGGACGGATCTTCGTGCTGCTGACGAACCGCATCCACCCGTGCGCCGCGCCGATCGGGATGCACCGGATTCGGGGGGAGTTCCACCGCGCGGAGCCGCGCTAAGTTTGGTGACAGAGCGCGACGGCGTGGAGCGGCGGGCTTTAGCCCGCCGCGGCCAACGGGCGAGAGCGGCGGCGGGCTAAAGCCCGCCGCTCCACGCCGCCACGCTTAGGCGCGGTCGCTTAGCGCCGGCGCGCCTTCGAAGACGAAGCTTTCTTCGAGGATGCAGCCTTCTTCGAGGAGGACGCCGCCTTCTTCGCCGGCGCAGCCTTCTTCGACGACGACGCTCCCTTCTTCGAAGACGAGGCCGCCCCCTTCTTCGACGACGCTCCTCCCGCCTTCCTCGAAGACAACGACGACTCCTTCTTCTTCGAAGATGCCTTCCTCGACGACGACGCCTTCTTCGAAGCCGCCCTGCGCGGACGCACCTCGACCTCGACCTCCGTCTCCTCGACCTCTGCGTTGCGCAGCTTGCGGCGGCGGTTGGCGACAGTGGCCACGGCCACGGCGGCGACGGCTCCTCCGACCACGGCTGCCGCGCGCATGCGCGAGACGCCGTAGGTCAGCTTGAGCGGGACGGTGGCGGTGTGGATGTCGGCGGTGCCGGAGTAGGAGACGTCGAGCTCGAGGAGCAGGTGCGGGATGCGGGCATCCGCCTCGGCGACGAGCTGCCACGGCAGCAGGAAGTCGCGCTGTTCCCCTTCCCCGAAGGCCTCGGTGTGGGTGACGGTCGTGCCGCCCGTCGCGAAGGTGATGCCCGGCACGGTGATCCGGAACGTCATGTCGATGGGGTCGTGACGCTCGCTCAGGATGACCGCCCCGGACCGTCTCAGAGGTCCGATGAACTGCTTTCCTTTGCGGGTCAGACGGAGCGAGGCCGGGAACCGGATGAGTCGTACGATCGTCGGCGCATTGTTCATGCCTGAGCGCGCTTGCGAAAGTCGGTCCAGCCCCAGCGCTCCGCCTGCCGGGCCAGCGAATCGGCCCGCGCTTCCTCCCCATTCGCCTCCGCCAGTTCGCTGAACAGGAACAGCGTCTCGGAGAGCAGCGGATCGGGATCGGTGTAGTCGTCGTGGAAGCGCGTCTCGAGGAGCTCCACGTTGTCGCGGTAGAGGCGCAGCGCGCTCTCGCGGTCACCGGCGCGCAGGAAGATGTACGCCAGCGCCAGCGACTGGAACTCCTGGATCTGCGGGAACTGGGCGATCTGCGTCTCCATCTGTTGCCGCGCGTCGTCGAGGTCGCGGCCGAGGTGAGCCAGGCAGAGGGCGATGCCCTCGCGGGCGGCCGGGTCGGTCGACTGCCGATACGACTCGATGGCTTCCTCGTATTTGCCGAGGAGCTTGAGGGCTTCGGCGCGGTGGAGCGGGTCGTTGGTGCGATTGGCCTCCATCACCGCGTCCTCGTAGCGCTTCTGCTGGATGAGCTGCTGCGCGTTGGTGATCGGTTTCTGCGACAGCATGTAGGCCGCGAGCCAGCCGATCAGCGCGATGGCGAGGAGGAGGGCCCAGAACCAGATGCTCATGGACGCTGGACAGGAGGACGCGGAGCCGGCTGGGTCGTCGTCGCCGGTGCGGGAGCGCCGCCGGGAGCGGGCGCCGGTACGACAGGACGCCGCGCCGCCGCTGCCGCTGCTTCGGCGGCGGTCGGGAGACGCAGCGGCGTGGCGGGCGCGTTCGGATCGCCGCCGGCGGTGGTCGTCGGGGCGTACGGCGCCCCGGCCGTCGGGGCGATGGCGCCCGGCTCGGCGATGAACGTGCGCATCACCTGCGGGCGGCCCTCGAAAGGAAAGTCGAGCTCCGGCATCGGGCGCGGCGCGGCCGCGCTCTGGAGCTTGGCCACGTCGGTGATCTCGGTCAGCGGCACGGCAGGGGAGTCGGTCACTTCGTTGGCGTTGCGCATCGTCACGAACTGATGCAGCCCCGCCAGGATGAGGAACGCCACGAGCAGGCTGACGCCGATGACGACGCCCTGACGCTGGCGGGCGAACTCCATGACGCTCTCGGAGGTCGACAGCTCGCGCGTGTTGAAGTGTTCCTGCAGGATGGCCTGCGTGTCGACGCGCTCGCCCGTGGACGGGTCGGCCCCGCAGTACGGACAGAGCTTCGCCGCTGCATCGATGGCGCGACCGCAGGCTGCACAGGTTCCGCTACTCACGGCCCAATCTTATTTCAACGCTGTACGGCGAAGTGACCGGCTCGCCGTTTTCCGTGGCCGGCTTGAAGCGCCAGGTCTGAATGGCGCCGACGAGCGCCGGCGTGTTGCCGCCCACCATCGTCTGCTCGATGTTCACGTCCTTGACGCGCCCGTCCGCTCCGACGAGGAGCGTGAAGCGCGCGGAGCCGGTGCCGCGCACGGCCGGCAACGGCTGGTACTGGGGAACGGGACGGGTGCGGATGCCGCTCCCGCGGCGCACCGGCGGACGCGGCGCCGCGGCCTGCTGCTGGGGTTGCGGGTCCAGCGGCGAGGTGCCGTCCATGCCCCGCATCGGCGTCGTGGACGTGCTGCGCGGACGCTGCGACGGCAGGCGCGTGTAGCCGCCCTGCGCGTAGGCCGGTCCGGTCAGCGTCCGCGGGTCGACGAGCACGGCCATCTTCTTCTTCTCGGCCTGCGCGCGTTTGGCCATCTGCGCGTACTCGTCGGCGGAGACGGCGGTGGCGTCGGTGCGCTGATAGTCGTTCGGTGCCTGTCCCGGGGGCGCGGCCACCGGGGCGCTGGTGATGGGACGCTGGTCGATGCCCCCCTCGCCCGCGGGGACGAGCGGAGTGTCGGCGCGGCGCGGCTTCTTGTTCTCGGCGTTGTGCTCCGCGGCCTGTTCGGTCAGCGCCTCGGGGGCCTTGTCCGGGGCGCCGTCGCGGTTGACGATCATGCCGAAGACGAACGCGGCGACCAGCATCACGATGATGCCGCCGCTGATGGCGATCAGTTTGCGGAGGTTGAAGTCTTCCGGCGGCGTGTACACCACGGCCGGCGGGGGAGCGGCGGCGAGCACCTCGGGCGAAGGCGCGGGCTGTGCCTGGTCCCAGTTGCAGAACGGGCAGTGGCCGGCCATGGCGTCGATGGCGCGCTCGCAGCGGCGGCACGGTTTGCGGTCAGTCATCGCAGGCGCTTTTCTGCAACCGACGTACCGTTCCACCAGGCCACCCCGTTTTCCGTCAGAGCGAACGCGTGCGGAGCGAGGTTTCGCGCCAGCACCCTGCTCTGCTTGCGGTCGAAGTGGTACAGGGTGCCGCTGCTGGAGTCGTAGGCGATCCAGAGGCGGCCTTTCGTCTCGACGCGGTCGACTCCGGTGGGAAACTGCGAGGCGCGATCGCCGAACAGACCGAGCCCGAGCACGCCGCGCAGGAACCCCCGCCCGACGGCCGCGGCCGTGGACTGCGTCGACTCCGTCAGCCAGACGCGCTTGGCCGAGGGATCGGCCACGGCCAGGATGCGCGCGCTGAGCGCCGTTCCGCCGCCCGCGAAGGCCAGATCCACCGGCACCGCACCGACGGCCACTTCGCCGATCACGCCGGAGGTGAGGTCGACGGTGCGGACCCGCGCCTCGCGTGGATAGGTGAGGTACGCCGTCGTGCCGTCGAGCTCGAGGTCGGCGGCGAACGGCTTCAGCCGGAACGTGCGGCCGCCGATCTCGTGCAGCAGGCCGGTGACGCGGGAGTAGGCGTAGAGCTTTCCGTTCGCCTCCTCGAGCATGTCCGCCTGGAGGGGCATGTCGTTGAGGAGACGCGCGTCGCGCGCGAGGATGTAGAGGCGGCCGTTGACAAACGCCGCGTCGATGGGGGTCTCGGCCGTTTTCATCCTCTTGCTACGACCGTTCGCCAGCTCGACGACGACCGCTTCGTTGTGAAGCGCGTCGAGGACGACCACGCGGTCGCCGCCGGCGACGATCATTGTTGCGTTCTGGACGCCGTCGACCGTCCACCCGCCCACCAGCTCCATCCGGCGATCGTGCGCCACGACGACGCCGCGACTCGTGTTCGTGAGCACCTGCCCAAAAGCCGAGAACTGCAGCAAGACACCGAGAGCGAGCCAAACGTAGGGCGTGGCTTCAGCCCGCCCGCCCCCGGGAGAGGCGGGCTGAAGCCACGCCCTACGTTTCCACGTCATCGCGCGACCTCCACGAGCAGCGCATCGCCGGCGGCGCCGAGGATGCGGTACGTGAGCGGCGCATGTACGTCGAACGTGCCCTGGATGGTGACGGGGACACCTTCGATCGTGGCGCGATCGCCATTGACTAGAACGTTACTGGTGAACGTCATCGCGTCCAGCGCGGCGCGCTGCTCCGGCGTCAGACGCTCGAACCCTTCGAGCAGCGCGCGCAACTCGCGCGAAGTCGGAGAAGCAGAGGGCAGAGACACAACCGCCACCCCCTCCGCCTCCCGCCGCAACCCCCGCAGCGTCTCATTCGCCGGAAACTTCACCAGCAGCTCATCGAGCACCGCCCGCGCGGCACGTAATTCCCCGCGCTCGAGGTGGACGAGCGCGCGCTGCATGTCCGTCTGCGGCGTAGTGAGGGCTTTGCGGTACTCGCGGATGAGCGCCAGCGAGAACGGATTGGCCTCGAATGCCTCGGCGTACAGGCGGGCGCGTTCCGCGTCGTCGGCCGCCAGCCGTGCCAGGGCCGTCAGCGCCACCACGTCGTCGCTGCGTCCTTCCAGCACGCGGCGGTACTGCTCGCGCGCCGCGCCCGTGGCGCCGCGTTTCTCGTACAGCCAAGCCAGTCGCAACTGGGCGCGGTTGAGCAGCGCCACGTATGCGGCCACGTCGCCGCGCGCGGAGCTGTAGACCTCGAACGCTTCCTGCCGCGCCGCCTCCTGCTGCAGCGGCGCGAACTTTTCGGAGCGCAGCGCCGTCGTCACCGTGACCAGCAGGCGCTCCGCCTCCGTCACGTTATCCACTTCGATGAGGGCCGTCGCCAGCGCATGCTGGTAGACCGCGAGATCGAGCGGCTCGTCCGCCGTCGCCACCGCGTTGCGCGCCGCGCTGACCGCCTTGCGCGGGTGGCCGAGGACGCGCATCGCCGAGGCGTAGAGATTCCACGACTCGGCGTCGTCGCTGGCGTACCGCGCGACTTCCTCCAGCAGCGCGAACGACGTCGCGGCGCGGCCGAGCTTCGCCTGCGCCAGCGCGGCGTACGACGTCGCGTTCGCGTAACGCGTCAGGCTCGAGTTGCGGCGCGCGACGAGTCGTTCGCGCTCGGCCAGCTCGTAAGCGGTTGTGTATTCGGCGCGGGCCAGCGAGGTCTCGTTGCGTGCCGCGCGGACGTCGCCGAGGTTCAGGCGGGCGGAGAGCTGGGACTGGAAGTCGCGGGCGCGGGCGAGCTGGGCCTGCATCTGCGCCAGCTCGAAATCCGAGGCCAGCCGCGCCTGCGCCAGCAGCACCGCCAGCACGAGCGCCGTCATTCCGCGAAGTACCCCTTGCGCGCGCCCGCCACCTCCACGTGCGGCGAGCGCACGTCGATCGTCCGCCAGCCGCGCTTCGTGCCGCGGCTCTGGTAGATGAGGAGATAGCGGCTGTTGATGTCTTCCAGCACGCGCCGCAGCTCGCGCGCGACGTCGTGCTTCGACGCACTGACCACGCGGCCACCAGTGTTCTCCGCGGCGCGGTCGAGGAAGCGCGCATGCTCGTCGCCGAGGACCAGCGCGTTGACGATGGTCTTCGTCCCGCTGATTTTCTGCAGCGCCGCCTCCTCGGAGAGCGCGCTGTTGCGATCGCCGCCGTCGGTGATGACGATCGCGTACGTGCGCTGCTTCGAGGCCACGGAGGCCAGCGCGTCGCGCAGCGAAGTGCCCCCCGAGGGAGTGATGGCGGCGGCGCGGACCGGCTGCGGCCGGGCCACGTGATGGTTGAAGAGCACCAGCGACGACGTGTCGCCGGGGCGGAGTTGGCGTAGCTCGCCCTCGATGGCGCGCAGCGCGGCGTCGAGCTTCCCGCCGCCCATGCTCAGCGAGCGGTCGACGACGAACGCAAAGTGCGCGGGCGGGCGCTCCAGGCGCACGTCGCGGATGCTTTGCTCGACACCGTTCTCGCGCACGCGCAGGTCCGAGGGCCGGATGGCGCGCGAGGAGCGCACGCGCAGCGGCACCTCCACCACGTCGACGTCGAGGGTCTCGTTCGCGGTCATGGCCGCGCTGACGATCGACGCCGACTCGCTCGACTTGAAGCCGTTCGTCCAGACCTTGGCCGTGATGCTGCGCCTGGCCAGCGAGGTGCCGAAGTCGTGCTCCACGCGGTACGGCGGCTTGCGGGCCACGCCAGCCAGGACGCCGTCGACGGAGAACTCGACGCGGTCGACGTTCGCGGCATCGGTGGCGATCTCGAGCGCCTGCGGGCCGAAGAGCTGCGCGCCGTCCAGCGGCTGGACGAACGTCACGCCCGCCATCGCCGAGGCGGCGAGGAGCAGCGAACAGAACAGAGACCACGCGCGGTGCACGCCATCAAAAAGCGGGGAGGGACGCTTATAATGCCCGCACACGTGTCCACCCGGAACCTCCGTTACGGAATTGAGATCAACGATCACTGCCACGAGTGCAAGTGGCGGTCGGACAGTTTCTTCTGCCAGTTCGACCCGCAGACGATGAAGGCGTTCGACTCGATCAGTTTCGCCAACATCTATCCCGCCGGGACGGTGCTGTACGCCGAGAACGAGCCGCCCCGCGGCCTGTTCGTGCTCTGCTCGGGACAGGTCAAGCTGAGCATCTCGTCAGGCAGCGGCAAGACGCTCATCACGCGCATGGTCTCCTCCGGCGAGGTCTTGGGCCTCTCCAGCGTCCTGTCCGGCCGCGTGTACCGCTCCAGCGCGGAGACCGTGACGGGCTCGCAGCTCAAGTTCGTGAAGCGCGAGGATTTCGTCCGCTTCATGGAGGAGCACCGCGAGGTCTCCTTCAACATCGCCCGCCAGCTCATCGAGGAGTGCGAGTCGGACGCGTCGCAGATTCGCTCCCTCGGCCTGGCTAACTCCGCCGCCGAGCGCCTCGCCAACCTGCTCCTGGGCTGGTGCGAGGAGAGCGGTTCCCCCTCCGCCAGCGGCATGCGCTTCCCGGTCATGATGACGCACGAGGAGATCTCCCAGCTCATCGGCACCTCGCGCGAGACGGTCACGCGCCTGCTGAAGAACTTCCGCGAGAAGAAGATCCTCACCGTACGCCGCTCCTCGATGACGCTCCACAAAAAGGACGCGCTCGAGGACCTGCTCGACCTGTAACGCGTTAACGCGTTTCTCGTTACTCGTTCGATGTGCCTTCAGTAGTTCCAGCACCCCTGACGAGTAACCAGCAACCAGCAACGCCTCACTCTTTGTGACGTCCGTCACAACCGGGCCGGTCACCTCCGTACACCGGCCGGGCCACCCGTCCTTTCGGCTTTCTCCCCCCGGGCGCACATTGGCACACACAGAGGGAGCAAGTCATGAACAGCAAGAACAGCATCCTGAAAACACTCACCGCCGCCGCCATCCTGGCCGCGAGCATCGTTCCGAACGCGTCAGCCTCGAACACCCGCGAGTACAACCCGTACACCGTCCTGGGCATGCAGATCCGGACGCAGCTCCTGCCGGACACCCCGGGAGCCGAAGGCGCCGAGCTCGGCCCGCTGGTCTTCCAGGAGATCGTCCCGTGCCGCTTCGTCAGCACGCTCGAGGACGACAAGTACGAGAATCCGTGGGGACCGGAGTCGTTCCAGATGCACGAGCGCCGGACCTACTACCCGAAGGGTGAGCTCATCGCCAACAACAACTGGAAGAACCCCTGCTCGCGCCACGTACCGGTGGACGCGCTGGCGGTCGCGCTCCGTCTGATGTCGCACGGTCCGGACGCCTCGGGGAACATCTTCATTCAGCCGGCCAACGGCCAGGCGCTCAAGCCGTCGCTGACCTTCACGGGCGGCAAGGATGAGATGAAGGAAGCGAACGTGGTCCTCAAGGACGACGGCTTCACGATGTCGGTCGACCAGCCGACGCACCTGACCATCGACATCATCGGCTACTTCCTGCGCGACGGCATGGGCTACGGCATGAAGGGCGAGAAGGGCGACTCCGGCGAGAAGGGCGAGACCGGCTCGCAGGGCCTCCAGGGCTACGCCGGCGAGCGTGGCGAGCAGGGCGACCGCGGCGAGAACGGCGCGCAGGGCACGCAGGGCATCGCCGGTGAGCGCGGCGAAAAGGGCGAGCGCGGCGAGATCGGTGCGCAGGGCGCCCAGGGTGTGGCCGGCCAGCACGGTGAAAAGGGCGACCGCGGCGAACAGGGTCTCCAGGGAGCCCAGGGCGCGCAGGGTCAGCATGGCGAACAGGGCGACCGCGGCGCGCAGGGCCTCCAGGGTCTGCAGGGCGCGCAGGGTCAGCATGGCGATAAGGGCGACCGCGGCGAACAGGGCCTCCAGGGACTCCGGGGCGCCGACGGGGCGCAGGGCCACAAGGGCGACCGCGGCGAGCAGGGTCTCCAGGGTCTCCAGGGCGCCAGCGGCGATCGCGGCGACAAGGGCGAGCGCGGAGCGCAGGGCCTGCAGGGACTTCAGGGCGCCAGCGGCGACCGCGGCGACAAGGGCGAGCGCGGAGCGCAGGGACTCCAGGGCGCGCAGGGACTGCAGGGCTTCCAGGGCGCCAAGGGCGACAAAGGCTCCAAGGGCGACAAGGGCGATGCGGGTGTGATCGCGAGCGTCGGCGGCCCGTACGTCTTCCCCCCGGGCGGCTCGATCAGCATCAGCGACCCGAACGTGACCCCGAACAGCTTCATCGTCCTGACCTACGTCAACGTCTCCAACGGCAACGCGCTCGGCATCGAGTCCCAGCGCAACGGCTCCTTCGTGGCCACGGGCAGCCCGAACAAGCCTTTCTCCTACATCGTATTGACGATCCAGTAGCTCTCCCTCCTCGGACCGTCAGTAGGGCGCCGGCGCAAGCCGGCGCCCTTTTTGTCGATGAGAGGAAAGAGAAAGGAGGAAAGAGGAAAGAGGGGCTCCGCTTCTCGGCCAGAGTGTCCCGAGACGCGAAGCGCCTCTTTCCTCCTTCCTCCTTCCTCCTTCCTCCGGTTCCCCCGTGTGACGTTCGTCACAAACGGTGCGGTCAGTCTCCTCAACCGCTCCGTCCAACTGTCCTTTCGGCAATTCCTCCGCGGGCGCAAATTGGGCGCAGAGATGGAGGGAACTTCAATGAACGCCAAGAACAGCATCCTCAACGCAATCACCGCCGCGGCCATCCTGGCCGCGACCGTCGTTCCGAACGCGTCGGCCTCGAACAGTCGCGAGTACAACCCGTACACCGTCCTGGGCATGCAGATCCGGACGCAGCTCCTGCCCGACACCCCGGGAGCCGAAGGCGCCGAGCTCGGCCCGCTGGTCTTCCAGGAGATCGTCCCGTGCCGCTTCGTGAGCACGCTCAAAGAGGACAAGTACGAGAATCCGTGGGGACCGGAGTCGTTCCAGATGCACGAGCGCCGCACCTACTACCCGAAGGGCGAGCTGGTCGCGAACAACAACTGGGAGAACCCCTGCTCGCGCCACGTACCGGTCGAAGCGGTCGCGGTCGCGCTCCGTCTGATGTCGCACGGTCCGGACGCCTCGGGCGCCATGTACCTGGCCCCGGCCAACGGCACCTCGCTCAAGCCGTCGCTGACCTTCACGGGCGGCAAGGACGAGATGAAGGAAGCGAACGTGGTCCTCAAGGACGACGGCTTCACGATGTCGGTCGACCAGCCGACGCACCTGACCATCGACATCATCGGCTACTTCCTGCGCGACGAGATGGGCTACGGCATGAAGGGCGAGAAGGGCGAGACCGGCGAGAAGGGCGAGACCGGCTCCCAGGGCCTCCAGGGTTACGCCGGCGAGCGCGGTGAGAAGGGCGACCGCGGCGAAGCCGGCGCGCAGGGCGAACAGGGCCTGCAGGGTGAACGTGGTGAGAAGGGCGAGCGCGGCGAAGCCGGTGCGCAGGGTGCGCAGGGCATCGCCGGCGAGCGTGGCGAGAAGGGCGATCGCGGCGAGCAGGGCCTGCAGGGAGCCCAGGGCGCGCAGGGCGAGCGTGGCGAAAAGGGCGACCGTGGCGAACAGGGTCTCCAGGGACTCCAGGGCGCGCAGGGTGCGCGTGGCGAGAAGGGCGACCGCGGCGAGCAGGGTCTCCAGGGCCTCCAGGGCGCGCAGGGTCAGCAGGGCCAGAAGGGCGACCGCGGCGAGCAGGGCCTCCAGGGACTGCAGGGCGCCCAGGGTGCCCGCGGCGAGAAGGGCGACCGTGGCGAACAGGGTCTCCAGGGCCTCCAGGGCGCGCGCGGCGACAAGGGTGACAAGGGCGAGCGCGGAGCGCAGGGCCTCCAGGGTGCGCAGGGACTCCAGGGTCTGCAGGGCGCCAAGGGCGAAAAAGGCGACAAGGGCGACAAAGGCGACCCGGGCGTCCGCGCCAGCGTCGGCGGCCCGTACGTTTTCCCCCCGGGCGGCTCGCTCTACATCAGCGACCCGAACGTGACCTCGAACAGCTACATCATCCTGACCTACATCAACGTCTCCAACGGCAACGCGCTGGGGATCGAGTCGCAGCGCAACGGCTCCTTCGTGGCCACCGGCAGCCCGAACAAGCCGTTCTCCTACATCGTTCTCACGATCCAGTAAGGATCACGTCGAACCCGACGAGCAGGGCGCCGGCGCAAGCCGGCGCCTTTTTTTTCGAGAGGAAAGAGAAAAGAGGAAAGAGGAAAGAGGGGCTGCGCTTTTCGGTCAGAGGGTCCCGAGACGCGAAGCGCCCTCTTTCCTCTTTCCTCCTTCCTCTTTCCTCTCGTTTCCTGTGACGTTCGTCACAACCGCCCCGTCCAAACGTCCTTTCCGGAAATCCCCCCGGAGCGCAAATTGGGCGCAGAGATGGAGAGCGCCATGAAAACCAATATGAACCGCAGCAACGTCATCCTCCGAACCATCATCGCGATCGTCGTGATCGCCTCCTTCGTCCCGGCCGCGCTGGCCGGTGAGAGCAAGGAGTTCAACCCCTACACCGTCCTCGGCATGCAGATCCGCACGAAGCTCCTGCCCGAGACGCCGGGAGCCGAAGGCGTCGACCTCGGCCCGCTGGTCTTCCAGGAGATCGTCCCGTGCCGCTTCGTCAGCACGCTCGAGGACGATGACTACCGCGATCCGTGGGGCCCGGAAGCCTTCCAGCTCGACGAGACCCGCACCTACTTCCCGAAAGGGGAGATGGTCGCGCCGGACGGCTGGGTGAACCCGTGCGGGCGCCGCGTGCCGTCCGAGGCGGTTGCCGTGTCGCTGCGTCTCATGTCGCATGGACCGATCAGCTCCAGCAGCGTCTTCATGGCGCCGGCGAGAGCGGCCGCGACTCAGGCTCCGGCCTTCATCTTCAAGGCCGCGCCGTACATGATGAACGAAGAGAATGTCGTCCTCAAAAACGACGCCTTCACCCTCGGCGTCGACAAGCCGATGCACCTCACCATCGACATCATCGGCTACTTCCTCCCCGACGCCGGCGCGTATGGCGCCCAGGGCGATCGCGGCGACCGCGGCCAGAAAGGCGACAGCGGCGCGCAGGGCGTGACGGGTGAGCGCGGCTCGAAGGGCGAGCAGGGCGACCGTGGCGAGCAGGGCGCGCAGGGCCTCCAGGGCGTGGGCGGCGAAAAAGGCGAACAGGGCGATCGCGGCCAGGACGGCGCGCAGGGACTGCAGGGCCTGCACGGCGAAAAAGGCGAGCAGGGCGATCGCGGCGAGACCGGCGCACAGGGACTCCAAGGCGCCCGCGGCATGAAGGGCGAGCAGGGCGACCGCGGCGAGCAGGGCGCGCAGGGCCTCCAGGGCGCAGCCGGCATGAAGGGCGAGCGCGGCGACCGCGGCGAACAGGGCGCGCAGGGCCTTCAGGGCACCGCCGGCGCCAAGGGCGAGCGCGGCGACCGCGGCGAACAGGGCCTTCAGGGTCTCCAGGGTGCCCGCGGTGCGAAGGGCGAGCTGGGCGATCGCGGCGAGCAGGGCGTGCAGGGCCTCCGCGGCGAGCGTGGTGCGAAAGGCGATCGCGGCGATCAGGGCGCGCAGGGCCTCCAAGGCGCCATGGGTCTCCCCGGACTTCAGGGTTCGAAGGGCGACAAGGGCGACAAAGGGGACAAGGGCGACGCCCGCATCTCCGTCACCCAGGGCGGCCCGTACGTCTTCCCCCCGGGCGGCTCGCTGAACATCGTCGACCCGCTCATCACCTCGAGCAGCTTCATCATCCTCAGCTACGTCGAGGTCTCGAACGGCAACGCCCTCGGCATCGAGTCGCAGTCGCGCGGCTCCTTCGTGGCCACCGGCAGCCCGAACAAGCCGTTCACGTACGTCGTCCTCACCCCTCGGTAGTCACCGCGTCGCAGAGAGAGCGAGCGGAGGGCGCCGGCGCAAGCCGGCGCCCTTTTTCGTGAGGAGTCTCACAGTTGCATAGGCGCACAGTCTCATAGGAGGCGAGAGGCGCGGGCGGCGTTCCTCTATGAGACTGTGAGCCTATGAGACTGCGTCCGCCCGCGCAGGCCGGCGCCCCCTTTCTGTCTCACAGGGATAGAATCCACGCCGATGCTCGACCCGATTGCCTTCGCGCGGCAGCTCATCGACGTGCCCTCTCCCACCGAAAGCGAGCTGGCCGTCGCCGAGCTCCTCGAGCGCGAGCTCACGCGCCTCGGATACGACACGCAGCGCCACGACGTCACGCCGACGCGCTTCAACGTCCTGGCCCGCGCCGGCGGCACGCCGCGCGTCGTCTTCAACTCCCACATCGACACCGTGCCGCCGTGGTTCGAGTCCTCCGAGGACGAGGAGTTCATCTACGGACGCGGGGCCTGCGACACGAAGGGGATCATCGCCGCGATGATCGGCGCCGGCGAGCGCCTGCGCGCGCGGGGCATCGACCAGTTTGCGTTCCTCTTCGTCGTCGGCGAGGAGACGGACTCGATCGGCGCCCAGTCCGCCAACATCGCCTTCCAGCACCTCGGCTCGGAGTACGTGGTCGTCGGCGAGCCGACCGAGTCGACATTCGCCCGCGCCTCGAAGGGCGCGCTGACGTGCACGGTCCGTTTCGACGGCGTGGCCGCACACTCCGCCTATCCGCACCTCGGCGAGTCGGCCATCAACCGCATGGTCGCCGCCATCGCGGAGATCAACGCGATGGAGTGGGGCGAGGACGAGGTCCTCGGCAAGACGACGGTGAATGTTGGCGTGGTGCGCGGCGGCACGCGTCCGAACATCGTCCCGGCCGAGGCGGAGTGCGAGCTGATTTTCCGCCTGGTCACGACCCCTGAGGACGTGCTGCAGCGCCTCGAGGACCTCGTCGCCCAGCACAACGGCCGCGTCATCAGCACCCGCGGCAATCCCCCGCAGTTCATGACGGTCCCGGAAGGCGCCAGGTCCGCGGTGGTCTCCTTCAATACCGACGTCCCCTGGCTCAGCCACCTCGGTAAACCGCTCCTCTTCGGCCCGGGCTCGATCCTCGACGCCCACGGCAAGAACGAGAAGATCGGAAAACGCGAGCTCCTCGACGCCATCACGACCTACGAGGAAATGGTCGTCTCCCTCCTCGCCGGCCGCGTGTCCTGACTCCGGGGAAAGAGAGACGACGAGGGGCCTCCGGCGGGCCGGTGCGACCGGCAGCGTTGCATGGCCTAGCCTGAACGCACGCCTGTCGACGAAACACGTGTTTGCGCGACGGCATGGGCCCACTAAGCGCTGCCGGTCGCACCGGCCCGCCGGAGGCCTCCCGTCGTTCCCTTTCGCCCGACTCAGGAGTGCGCGGCGAGGTGGGTGGTGATGGCTTCGTTGATCAGCGACGCGTGGGAGATCGGGCCCATGTGGCCGACGCCGGGGAAGACGCGCATCGTTGCGTGAGGGAGCGCGGTGGCCAGGCGTTCGACAACGCGGCGCTCCGTCATTGGCGAGGTTTCGCCGGCGAGGAGGAGCGTGGGGATGGTGATCTTCGCGTACGTTGTGCGGTTCGTCTTTTCCGTCGTCAGACCGAGCACCTCCTGATAGACCTTCCAGCCCACCGCGCGCATGCTCGCGCGGGTCTCCTCGTTGAGGCGGTCCCAGGCGCCGGGGCCGTTCCACCACTCCACGAAGGCGCGCAGCCACGATTCGTCCGCGCCGTTCTCGCCGGGCTGCCACGGCTGCTGCACCAGCGCCAGCGCGCCGCGGGCGTCGGCGTCCTCGACCTCATCGAGCACGCCGACGACCACCGGCTCGTACACCGCGATCGAGCGCACGCGCTCGGGCTGGCGCAGTGCCATCTGCAGCGCCAGGAAGCCGCCGTACGAATGCCCGACCAGGTGCGCCGGCTCCTCGCCGAGGAGCGACTCGAGGTGCTCCACGTCCTGGCGGAGCTGGAACGGCTCGCCGTCCGGCCAGGCGCCGGACGTGCCGTAGCCGAGGAGGTCGGGGGCGAGGACGTGGAAGCGGGGTGCGAGCTGCTCGGCGAGCTTGCGCCACTGGCGCGACGTGAACCCGCCGCTGTGGATCAGCATGACTGTCTGTTTCATCAGGACCCTGATACCAGTTGCCCGACGATCGCCGCAACCTCCTCCGGCGTGAACCCGAGCGTCGCATCGCCGGCCACCAGCTCCACGACGCGCGTCGACGGCGTGAGTCCGGCCGACGATCGCGCCCAGGTGAAGATGCCCTGCTCCTCGGCGATGCGGCGCGCGTTCTCGAGGAAAGCCTGCTCGCCGACGCGCAGGTGCAGGTGCATCATCGGCGTCTGCGGAGGATCGGGCACCACCTCCACGTTCTCCACGGAGCGCAGCGCGTCCGCGATGGCCCGCGCGTGCTCGTAGTACCGCGGCATCAGCGGCAGGCGCTTGCGCAATCCCTCCAGCGCCGAGGCCGCGTTCGGCCACATCCCGAACAGCGTCCCCCCGTGCCGCTTCCGCCACACCCGCGCCTCGGCGATCACGTCTTCCTCGCCCGCCAGGCACGCGCCGGCCAGCGCTCCGAGGCCCTTGTAGAACGAGACGTACACCGTGTCGAACAGCGCCGCGATCTCGGCGGGGGAGCGCTCGTAGTACGGCGTGCACTCCCACAGCCGCGCGCCGTCGAGATGCACCGCCGCGCCTTGCTCCCGCACGAACGCGACCTGCTCCTCGAGGTCGTTCCACGACGGCAGCCACCCGCCGATCTCGCGCTGCGGCAGCTCGAACAACACTGCCGCCAGCCGCTCCCGCACGCCGCGCAGGTCGTCCATCGTGATCAGCCCGCGCGCATCGCCGATCTCCACGCCCACCAGCCCGTGCAACCGCTGATACGCCTTCTCCTCGAACAGCTCCAGATGACAGGTCGGATGAAACGCAATCGCCCGCCACCCGCGCCGCTCCGCATGAACGCGCAGCGCAATCTGCTGGGCCATCGTCCCCGACGGCATGAACGCCACCGCCGGCTTCCCGAGCACCGTGCGCAGCTCCTCCTCCAGCGCCGCCACCGCCCCGCCCGCACCGTAGCGGTCCACGCCCGCATCCGCCGGAATCTCCGCCAGAAACTCCGCCGCCCGCCGGTTGCCGTGCCAGTGCAGCGCCCGTTCGCACGTCCACCGATATCGCTCGAGATCGCTCATGGTTCGAGCCTAAGCCGCTTGTGCTCCCGCAGGATTTCCCGTATCCGCGGAATCGGCAAACCTTCGACAGTCCTGTTGTTGATCCCGACCATCGTATCCGCGGCGAACAGCGCGTTGATGATGGCCTCCTCGACCGCCTGGACCGTACCTTCGAAGATCGGGCTCATCTCCTCATTGGGAAGCATTCTCGGCGAGAACATTTTCTGCTCCCTGCCGGACGACAACGGAACCAGCTCCGCGTTCGCGGTGGAGAAAGCCAGGAACAGGTCACCTGAGCCGTCGCCACTGATCGCACCCGTTCGGGCGAGACCCAGCGCTGCCCGGCGTGCCACGCGCTTCAGCTGGTGCGGCAACAGCGGCGCGTCCGTGGCCACGATGATGATGATCGAGCCGGTGTCCCGGTCCTCTCGATCCGATTCGGCCACCGTCTTCGCGGACAATCTCTCACCGACCGGAATGCCGGCGATCGTGAGCTGCCTCTTCCCGCCCATGTTCGCCTGCACGAGCACTCCCACCGTGTAGCCTCCCGACCGCGTGCTCACCTGGCGGGAGGACGTCCCGATGCCGGCCTTGAAGCCCAGGGCGACCGTTCCTGTTCCGGCGCCGACGCTCCCTTCCGGTACGGCACCGGACGACGCGCCGGCGATGGCCGCGAGCACATGCTCTTCCCGGACGTGGAACCCATGAATGTCGTTCAGGTAACCGTCGAAGGTCTCCGCCACGACGGGAAGACAACAGAGGTCCCACTTCTTCTCCCGCACCAGCCATCGACCAACGGCGTCGCGCACCGTCCCGATGCTCTGGCTGTTCGTCAGCGCGATCGGGCCTTCGAGAACCCCGTACTCCTCGATGAACGCGGTCCCCGTCATCTCCCCCGTGCCGTTCAAGGCAAAGGTGGCGGCAAATGCCGGAGCGTCCGACGCGCGGCCGCGCGGAAAGACCAGCGTCACGCCCGTACGGATCGGTCCCTTACCCGTCACCAGAGGACCCTCGCCCTGGATCAAGGTGGTATGGCCCACCTCGACGCCGCCCACATCGGTAATGGCATTGAACCGGCTGGGGTTCCCGCCAAACGGGACACCGGTGTCCCGCGCCCGGGCCCTGCCGTACGCGGGAGCGACCAACAGCAGGCACAGAAAGGCAAGGCTGGCATACTTCATCGAAGCAGGATAGCGACGCCGGCGAACGACGGGCAATCGCGACGGAGCTCGTCAGTCCATTCGCTAAGTTCGGTGACAGAGCGCGGTAGTGGAACGTCTCGGGGACAAGTCAGTCCCCTCTCCCCACCGCAGTGGGGAGAGGGCTAGGGTGAGGGGTTGTGGCGCTCGGGAAAAGGGAGCCCCTCACCCTAGCCCCAACGGTCTTAAGATAAGGAGCGGAAGACCCGACTGGAGGGCGAGATGGGAGTGCGTCCGGTTGGTGTGAGCATTGGGTCGCTGAGTAAGTTCTTTCCGCAGCAACAGATCGAGGCGATT
>Ga0190272_10000075_pt1 | contig 69921 bp, 71 predicted proteins | sample Popmic504T_FD_133746 | JGI IMG/M metagenome (GOLD analysis project Ga0190272, IMG submission 133746) | Populus adjacent soil microbial communities from riparian zone of Shoshone River, Wyoming, USA - 504 T | ecosystem: Environmental > Terrestrial > Soil > Riparian zone | place: USA: Wyoming... | reverse complement strand
TGCTGCTCACACTCTTCTTGCTAGACTTCTTCATGGCCAATCTCCTTTCCTTTGCAGAGCCTTTTCTGCTCACACAGAAAGCCTACTGCGGGGAGGTTGGCCTTCTCATCTCATCTCCTATAGGTGCGATCAGCTCGATCCCCCGCCTCGCCAGCTCGTCCCGTAACCGCGGATTGCATAGCGCCCGCGTCTCCTCGTCCCAGTCGTAGCGCCAGTTCTGGTAGCCGTGGACGTCGATGCCGGGATGGGTGACTAGCTCCGTCAAATCCTGAACGTGGTCGAGCAGCGGGACGACGTCCTGCAGGTGGCCGGCGGTGCCGACGCCGATGGTGCGGTCGTTGGTGAAGGGGGCGCGGGCGCGGCGGCCGAGGGAGTTGAGGGCGGCCATGGCGGTGGTGCGGGTGGTGGCGCCGTGGTCGTCGACGATGCGCACGTAGGGGATCGAGTATTCAGAAGCGAGGCGGGCGACGACGCGGAAGATGCGCGGGAGGAGGTGGAGGTGCTGGTGGCCGTTGAGGTGCGTGACGCGGAGGCCGGTAGCGAGCACGCGCTCGATCTGGGCGCGCAGCTCGCGCTCGATGGCGGCGATGCCGATCGCGCGCAGCAGGTAGAGCGGGACGAAGGTCGTGTACTTGCGCGGGAAGCGCAGTCCGGTCAGCGAGCGCTCTTCGACCAGCGCGAGGTGCACGCCGACGGCGAGCGCCGGCCCGTCGCGCAGGCGTGCCACCGCGTCGTCGAAGGCCAGGCCGTTCGCCACGATGCTGCACGCGGTCACGATCCCGTCGCGGTGCGCGCGGATGGCCCCCTCGGTCATGCCGGGGTCGAGGCCGACGTCGTCAGCGGTGACGATCAGCTGCCGGCGCGGCATAGCGCTCCGCGTGGTCCTCGGCTCCGGCCGGCGCCGCCGCGCGGCGCTTGCGCATCTCCGGAAAGAGCGTGATCAGCTCCCGCAGGATCTTGAGCACCACGGAGAACGAGCCGAGGTGCGAGACGCCGCGCGAGCGCGGGAAGTAGTCGATGCCGATCTGCTGGATGGAGAAGCCGTGGTTCTTGGCCTTGACCACCAGCTCGGCGTCGATGAGCGAGCCTTCCGACTTCAGCTCGACGACTTCGAGGATGCGCCGCTTCATCAGCTTGAAGGAGAAGTTGATGTCTCGGTGCGGCCAGCCGAACAGGACGCCGATCAGCCAGTTGTACACGAGCGTGTAGAGGCCGCGCTTGAACCCTTCCATGGTCCGGTCGTGGCGATAGGCCGCGATCATGTCCGCGTCGGTCAGCTCCATGGCCCGGATGGCGCGCCCGAGGACGTCGGGGTCGAAGGGAATGTCGGCGTCCATGTAGAAGACGAGGTCCTTGGTGGCCGCGGCGAAGCCGGTGCGCAGCGTCGCGCCGAGCTTGCGGTTCTTCGGATGATGGAAGACGCGCACGCGCGGGTCCTCGGCGGCAAGCCGCTGCACGATGCGCGGCGAGGTGTCCGTGGAGGCGTCGTCGACGATGATGATCTCGTACTCGCCGGCGTAGCGCTCGAGGGACTCGCGCGAGGACGCCACGGCGTGCTCGATGTTGAGCTCCTCGTTGTACATCGGGATGACCAGCGACACCGACGGCTTGGACGTCATGGCTTGGTGGCAGTGTAGATGATGTGCGGGTGCGGATAGCCGCGGTCGATGGCCCGGGCGGTGAAGCCGGTGAAGCCGATCTCGCGCAGCATGGCCTCCACCTCGGCCCGCGACTGGTAGATGAACCCCTCGCCGATGCTGACGTGCAGGAACGTGTCGGAGAGCCACTCCTGGAAGCGCGCCCACTTCATCTTCCAGCGATGGCCGTTGTCCATGTCCTTGAACACGAACACGCCGCCGGACTTTAACCGCTCGTAGACATTGCGGAAGATGGCCCGGCGCACGTCGAGCGACATGCGATACGTGGCGTCGTAGATCACGGCCGCGTCGAAGTTGCTGCCGCGGATGCACTCGTCGTAGCCGGCGATCTTTTTGATCTTCGGCGACGGCGACGGGAGGACGCTCTTGCGGATGTCGGGGTCGACGGCGATGACCTCCCGGGCCCGCTCCTCGACGATCAGTTGCGCGTACGCGGAGTGCCCCGCCCCGATCTCCAGCACCCGCGCGCCGAGGGGGATGTCGTCGATCGTGCGCGTGAACGGGCAGGTGAAGTAGCGGATGAGGATGTGCAGGCGGTGGCCCGCGGGATAACTCGAGAACGCGCGGTGCAGGATGCCGAGCGCGCGGAAGTAACCGATGGACATGCGGCGGCGGATTATAGAGGTACGAGGGATGAGGGACGAGGCATGAGTGACGCTTCGCGCTTCGGCATGATCTTGCGCGCGTAGCGACTCATCCCTCATCCCTCATCCCTCATCCCTCGTACCTTGACGACGCAGACGCTTCGAGGCGTAGCGCAGGATGATCGCCGTCGCCGCGACCAGCGCGCACACCGCCGCCACCTTCACGTGCGTCACGACGCCCACCGCCGCGCCGGCCATCGTGTCGATGAAGTAGGCGAAGAGATACGTGCTCGGCAGGACGCCGAAGAACGTCGTCAGCAGGTAGTCGCGCGTCCGGACGCGGGTGGCGCCGGCGATGTAGTTCAACGCGACGTACGGCACGATCGGCACGAGCCGCAGCAGGAAGAGCGTGAACGGCGACTCCAGCGCCGGGACGTGCTCCCTCGAGATGCGCCGCTCGATCCACGGCGCCAGCCCGCGGCGGGCGATGAAGAACGGGAGCAGCGCGGCCAGCGTGCACGTGACGAGCTCGATCGTCCCGCCGACCTTCCAGCCCCACGTCAGCGCCGCGGCCGCGGAGAGCAGGCCCACGGGGAGGAAGAACGCCACGAAGAGCGTGTACAGCGCGACGTAGAGCGGCACGGCCCACCACTCCCCCGCCCCGGCCCGCATCGTCTCCACGGCCGCGCGCGCGGCCGGAAAATCGCCGAGGCGCGTCGCGATGAAGGCGACCGCTACGATGGGGATGACGATGGTCAGCAGCGGCAGAAAGCCGCGGATTCGCGATTCCATTAGAATGGCGGCCACTTCACGAAGGAGTCCTCACAGTGGCCAGTTTTCCCGGCGTTGATTATCTCGAGATCGATTCGCTCTTCTCCGAAGAAGAGCTGATGGTACGGCAGACGGTTCGCGATTTCGTCGATGAGGAAGTGCTCCCCATCATCGAAGAAGCGAACCGCGAAGAAAAGTTTCCCCACCACCTGATCCCCAAGATGGCCGAGATGGGCCTCTTCGGCGCGACGATCAAGGAGTACGACCTCCCCGGCCTGAATCACGTCGCGTACGGCCTGATCATGCAGGAGCTCGAGCGCGGCGACTCCGGTCTCCGCTCGTTCGCCTCCGTGCAGTCGGGGCTGGTCATGTACCCGATCTACACGTACGGGTCGCAGGAGCAGCGCGACTACTGGATCCCGCGGCTCGCCGCGGGGCAGGCCATCGGCTGCTTCGGCCTGACCGAGCCCGACTTCGGCTCGAACCCTGCCGGCATGCGCACCCACGCCCGCAAGGACGGCGACTCGTGGGTCCTCAACGGCGCCAAGGCCTGGATCACGAACGGCAGCGTGGCCGACGTGGCCGTGGTCTGGGCGAAGGCCGAGGGGACGATCCGTGGCTTCCTCGTCGAGAAGGGCACGCCCGGCTTCAGCACGGCGAACCACATGGGCAAGTTCTCGCTGCGCGCGTCCGTGACCTCGCAGCTCTTCTTCGAGGACTGCCGCATCCCGCTGGAGAACGTGCTCCCCGAGACTAACGGTCTCAAGTACCCCCTCGGCTGTCTGACGCAGGCCCGCTACGGCATCTCCTGGGGCGTCCTCGGCGCGGCCATGGGCGTGTTCCACACGGCCACCGAGTACGCCAAGTCGCGCATCCAGTTCGGCGGCCAGCCGATCGCGTCGCACCAGCTGGTGCAGAACAAGCTGGCCTGGATGATCCGCGAGATCACCAAGGGCCAGCTCCTGGCACTGCAGTGCGGGCGCCTCAAGGACCAGGGGAAGCTCAAGCCGCAGCACGTGTCGATGGCCAAGATGAACAACTGCGACATCGCCCTCGAGTGCGCCCGCGTGGCCCGCGACATCCTCGGCGCCAACGGCGTCTCGGACGAGTACCCGGTCATCCGTCACATGATGAACCTCGAGTCGGTGAAGACGTACGAGGGGACGCACGACATCCACAATCTCGTCATCGGCCAGACCGTGACCGGCATCGCCGCCTACAACCCGCCGATGTCGAACACGCAGGAGAAGGAACAGACCGAGGCCGCCGCGGCCCGCGCCGGCAAGTGACGCGCTACTTCACCCTTCCGTACGATTCCGGGCAACGGGGCCTGCGCATGGGCGCGGGCCCCTTGCATTTGGTGGAGAAGCTCGGCGTGGAGGCGGAGGAGATCGCGCCCGCCTCTCCCTTTCCCGCGGAGATCCGGACGTCGTTCGAGCTGTACCGGGCACTGGCGGTACGCGTGGCTGCTTCGGACGAGTTCCCGGTGATCCTCTCGGGACACTGTGGCGCGTCGATTGGTGCCGCCGCGGGACTGGGCGTTGACGACCTGGCCATCCTCTGGTTCGACGCGCACGGCGACTACAACACGCCCGACACGACCGACACCGGCTTCCTCGACGGCATGTGCCTGGCCGTCGCCACGGGCCGCTGCTGGCGCGGTCCCGCAGCGACGATCCCCGGCTTCGCGCCGGTCGACCCGCGGCGCGTGGTCCACGTCGGCTCTCGCGATTACAGTCCCGGCGAGCGCGAGGCCCTCGTCCGCGACGGCGTGCGCATGGGCGCCGACTTTGACGGCCTCGACGCGACGCGGATGCTGGTGCACGTCGACCTCGACGTGATCGACTCGCGCTACGGCCGCGCCAATCACTTCGCCTGCGAGGGAGGGTTGTCGCCGGACGAAGTCCTCGGCGTGATCGAGGAGGCACGGTCGCGCTTCACGATCGCGGGACTGGTGATCGCCTCCTACGACCCGAGCTGCGACGAGGACGGTCGCATCGCGGATGCGGCGGTGCGCATCGTTTCGGCACTGTCGCCCTCACTGTCAGGATGACGACGGCCCGCTGAGCTTTGATTTTGCTGTCATCCCGAGCGTGAGTCGAGGGATCTGGGTGGGCGGGAGGCACGGCGGCTTGCGGCATGTGCGCTGTACCTCCCATCCGCCCAGGTCCCTCGACTCACGCTCGGGATGACAAACATTGGCGTCATCTCCCACTTCAGCGCCCGCGCAGCCGTTAAGACACTCCTCTCCCTACTCCACCCTCACCGCATTACTGAGCTCCGAAGTATCTCGCGCGGTGTAGCGCGGCGGGGCGTCCTTGGGTGCGGGGGTGCTGTCATCGCGGAGGAAGATCATGTCGATCACGCGCTCGCCCGTGGCCGTGATCCACTGGCCGCGGAGGTCTCCGGGGAGGGTCACCGTGAACGCGCCGAGGTTGAAGAACGTGCCGAGCCAGCGCTCGGCCTCGGGGTGGCCGTGGGTGCTGAGCGACGAGCTGGCGTAGAAGTCGAGCTGCGTGCTGTAGCCGGGCCCGTGCTGCACCTCTCCGCGCACGATCGTCGCGTTGAGGGACGCGTCGTACACGGCGGAGTGGAGGCGCGGCTTGGAGGGCGCCGTGGGCGTGTCGAGGTCGAGGCCGTAGTCGATGCCGAACAGGCCGTTGCGGAAGATGGCGTTGCGGGCAATGTGCACCGAGCCCTGGGCCGAGCGGGCGATGCCCCACTCGCGGTTGCCGCTCACGAAGTTGCCGATGATGTCCGCGCCCGGCGGCAGCCAGTAGCCGTCCGTGTTGGACGCGTGGACGAAGATCCCCGCCGCGCCGTTGGCCACGACGACGTTGCGCTCGATGGCGCTGTAGTACGAGCCGTCGACGAAGATGCCGGCCCGGGCGTGATCGCGCACCACGTTGTCCGCGATGGTGGCGCTCATGGCCTTCATCACGATGCCGCGCACGTTGGAGATCAGCTCATTGTTCGTGATCACCGCCGGCGTCGCCAGCAGCGTCTCCACGCCGCACGGATAGCCGCCGGGATGCTGTTGGTGCGCCTCGATCGCATGGCCCTTGAAGTTGCGAATCAGCATCCGGTCGACGCGGAATTCGCAGCCGCCCTCGAAGTGCAGCCCATTCGTTTCGCCGAGATAGACACCGTCGAGGATGGTGCGCCCGGGACCGCCGTCCACCTTCACGCGGCCGCGCAGCTGCGGCAGCGGCGTGAGCGGCAGGATGGCCAGCGGCTCCTCGGACTCGACGCGGAGGATGCAGGGAACGGTCTCGCACGCGTCGCGCGAATCGAGGATGGCCTGGCGCAGCGAGCCCGGTCCGCCGTCGAAGGCGTTCGTGACCGCGAAGAGACGGCGCAGCGCCACCTCGCCGCGAACCGTGTCGTTGCCGGGACTGTAGTCGTCCTCCTTCGCATCGACGGTGATGAGGAACGGGAACGTCCCTCCGTCCGCACGGCCCGGTGCGATGAACGGCAGTCTGTACTGCTGCACCCATTTCGCATCGCCGAAATTGCAGCGCGCCTCGGTGTCCGACACGACCGTGCAATACGGTGCGGTCCACTCGTCCGGTGCGAGGAAGCGCCCGCCCGCGGGCAGGGTCACGCGGACGATGGCGTCCGTGGCCGGCGCCCCGTCGTTCTGCACGCCGACGACGAGCGCTCCCTTCCCGCCCGGGTCGACGGCGTATCCCTCGTCCAGGGCCGCCCGTCCGTACGGACGAAGGTCCGGCAGCCCGGCCACGACGATGCTCCGCGTGGCGCTGTTGTTCGAAAGGTTCGGATCGGGTGTGCTGCTGGTGACCCGCGCGGTCACGGTATAGGTCCCGGCCTGCGCGAAGCGCAGGTACACGAAAAAACCGTGCTCCGAGCCCGCCTCCGCCTTCGTCTTGATCGTGCAGCGGATGGGACGTCCCTCCGTGCACTTGGTCGCGTTCCATTCGTGGACGTCGACCGTCTCGGTGGGGGCGTCGAGCTCGAGGACGACGTTCTCGGCCAGCCCGCTCGACGTCACATGGACACCGAGCGCCGCCGACAACGTGGCGAAGCGTCCGTCGCCCGAAATCTGGACGGCGAGGTCGGTCTGCGCGAAACACGGGACAGCAGACAGGAGGAGAAGGACGACGAGGGACAGGGTCTTCATGGGAGTTATTGTGATTATTGCACGAGCACGGGCTCAACGGCACGCGGACGGCAAGCTGGCGTCGAAAGGAAGGAACCGGAGAGACGATCGCGGCGGCACTTCGTCGTTCTGTTAGAGTGTGCCGCAAAATTCCCGGGGCAGAACGGAGCGACATGGAATCGAGTCTGGAAGTCGGATTTCTCCGCGCGGCAGAGAAGGCGGCCATCGCCGCGGCGCGCACGATGGGCTACGGCAAGCGCAAGTACTCGGACCAGGTTGCGGTCGAGGGGATGCGCGAGGAACTGAACAAGCTCAAGATGCGCGGCTCGGTCGTCATCGGCGAGGGGGAGCGCGACAAGGCGCCGATGCTGTACGTCGGCGAGCCGCTCGGCCGCGGGTGGACCGAGGGGGAGATCTACCCGGAAGTCGACATCGCCGTCGACCCGCTGGAGGGGACGAACCTCTGCGCCACCGGCTCGGCGAACTCGATCGCGGTCATCGCGGCGTCCGAGAAGGGCGGCCTGCTGAACGCGCCCGACATTTACATGGACAAGATCGTGGTCGGCCCCACGGCCGCCTCGGCGGTCTCGCTCGACGCATCGGTGGAGGAGAACCTCAACCGGATGGCCGAGGCCTTCCAGCGCGACGTCGATGAGCTGACCATCGTCGTGCTCGACCGCGAGCGCCATCACGACCTCATCGCCCAGATCCGCGAGGCCGGCGCGCGCATCAAGCTGATCACCGACGGCGACCTCTCCGCCGGCATCGCCGCCGCCGTCCGCGGCACGGGCGTACACGCGGCCATGGGCATCGGCGGCGCGCCGGAAGGCGTCCTCACCGCCGCCGCCATGCGCTGCCTCGGCGGCCGCATGCAGGGCAAGCTCCGCCCCCTGGAGAAGTGGCAGGAAGACCGCCTCCGCTCCATGGGCTTCAAGGACGACAACAAGGTTTACGACACGTCCGAGCTGGCCGCCGGCAACGACATCATCTTCGCCGCCACCGGCGTCACCGACGGCGACCTCCTCCGCGGCGTCCGCTTCTTCGGCGGCGGCATCCGCGTGTCGTCGCTGTTCATGTCGCTGAAGAGCAACGTGATCCGGTTCGTCGACACGATCTACAAGGACGAAGGGTCGACGCTCGCGGTTTCGTTTACGTAGCACTCCATCGGCATCACAACCAGTCCCCTCTCCCCACCGCAGTGGGGAGAGGGCTAGGGTGAGGGGCTCCCCTTGGCCGAGTGCCGCAACCCCTCACCCTAGCCCTCTCCCCGCTCGCGGGGAGAGGGGACGACCTGATCCGAGACGCACGATCTCGCTGCCGGCCGCACTCCATAATCACGGGCGGGATACGTTGAACGACTTCGGCACGGGCGCGGTGAACACCATGCGCTTGCCCGTGCCGGGGTGGTCGAACCCGAGCAGCTTCGCGTGCAGCCCCAGCCTGCCCAGCGGGTTCATCGTGCTCCCGTACAGCCGGTCGCCGAGCACTGGATGCCCCGCCTCGGCGAGATGCGTCCGGATCTGGTTCTTCCGGCCCGTCTCCAGGCGGATCTCCAGCATCGAGTATTTCCCGTTGGACTCGATGGTGCGGTAGTGCGTGACCGCCAGCTTCGCATCGGGATGGATCTCGACGCTCTCCATGCGCAGGTCCTTCCGCTCGCGCAGGTACGAGCGGAACGTCCCCTGCGGCGGGTCGAGCTCCCCTTCGATCACGGCGATGTAGACGCGCTCGACGTCGTGCACGGCGAACTTTTCCTTCAGCTTCTCGCGGGCCTCGAAGTTCTTGGCGAAGATCAGCACCCCCGAGGTCTCGCGGTCGAGGCGATGCACCACGTGCACGCGGTCTTCTCCTTTTTCTTTGAGGTACGCGTTCAGGTACGCCTGCGCCGTCGTCTCGCGCTCGCGCTCTGTGGCCACGGTGAGCAGGCCGTTCGCCTTCAGCACGACCAGCACGTCGTCGTCCTCGTGCAGGATGGCCAGGCCCGGCGGGAGCACCGGCTGGATCGACTTCTGCCCGATCTCGATGAGCTCTCCTGGGTCCACCTCGCGGCGCGCGTTCTTCTCCACCTCGCCGTTCACGCGCACGCGGCCCGACTGCAGCAACTGGCGGAGCGTTGTCTTCGACGAGTCGGGGTACATCGCCGCCAGCGTGTCGAGCAGCGACCGGGCCGCCTTGACGACGTGCCTCACTCGGTCTCCCGGTAGAACGCGTACTGCGTGCACCAGTACACGCCCTTCGGCTGGTCCACCGTCTCCTCGACCACCTCGATCTCGTCGGCGCGCAGCGTGTCGCGCACGAACTCCGGCTCGACGCGCGCCACGAGCTGCATGGCCTCTTCCTCGTCGTCGGCGACGACGTCGTACTTGCGCCAGAAACCGTCGGGCGGCTCACCCTCCCGGAAATACTCCGCCGGCCAGCGGCCGTGGACGAGGATGCGGAAGTACTTGGCCGCGTCGGAGTACAGCCCTTCGATCTCGCGAATCAGCCACAGCGCGGTATCGTGCGTGGCGTTGCGCTCGATGGCCTCCCAGGCATTGTGCAGCGCGGTGTCGGTGTCTCCTTTCATCCACGCCGCCTTCGCCAGCGCGGCGTACAGCGGGGCCACGTCGTCGTCGGGCGTGTCGTCGTCGATGAGCGCCAGTCCGGCCTGCGCCGCCGCGGCCGCGCCGTCGGCGCGCTCCATCTCCAGCAGGATCTCGGCGCGCACGCGCGCGGCCACGATCGCCGCCTCGACGTTGGTCCCCCGCACTTCGTGCAAGCGCATCAGCGCATCCTCGGGGCGGCCGGCGCGCTCGTGCACGATGGCGGCGTTGACGTGGACCTCGTCCGTGTCGACGCCTTCGATGGCGAGGGCCGTGTCGTAGGCGGCCAGGGCCTGATCGTAGTCGCCGTTGTCCGAGCGCAGCTCGCCGAGAAGGAGCCAGAGCGACCAGGCGTTCGGGGCCTTGGCCACGCCTTCCTGCAGGACGGCGATGGCGCGCGGGATGTTGGCGCGGCGCTCGTGCACGCGCGCGAGCAGCTCGAAACCGTAGGAGTGCCGCGCTTCGATCACGCGCTCGGCGAGCCGCTGCGCGAGGTCGAAGTCGTCATTCTCCAGGGCCTCTTCGGCCTCGGCGACCAGCTCCTGAACGTCCATCTGCGCGCAAGATACAATCGCGGCCGGAGTAAGGAAAGCGTAGCCGTTTCGCGAACCGCATCGCCGCCGCGATGGGCGGCAGCCGCGGCGAGTCCCGCGGTCTCGGAGGCCTCGGCGGCAACATCCTCGGCGACATCATCTCGGACTGACCTCCCCGAAGGACACCCGCCAAATACTCCCGGAGCACATTTCAAATACTCGCCGGTGCTTTCTCAAATACCCCGCCATGCTTCGCGAAGCATCGCGGGTGCTTCGCGAAGCATCACGAGAGGTATGCAAAGGCTCCGGACAGCCTTTCGAAGCCATTTCGACCTCTACAGAGGTCAATCCGGTGCCTCTCGAAGCGCCGAGTGACCTTCGCAAAGGACGCCCGGCGTCTCCCAAAGCACGGTTGTGACAGTTGCAAATACTCCGGAGGTATTTGAGATAGCACCACGGATGCTTCGCGAAGCATCGCGGGTGCTTCGGGAAGCACCGCCGGTGCTTCGCGAAACACCGCGGGTGCTTCGAGAGACCCCGCGAAGTATTTGAGATAGCAACCGTAGACCTTCGGACAACGCCGCGGAGCATTTGAGATAGCACCAAGGGGCATTTGAACAAGCACCGCGGGGCCTTCGAACAGTGTCACGCGTCCCGCGCATGAGTGCGACGGACGTTCGTTCGCCGGTGCGTCTACACGCCCGCTTCGCGCAGCTCGAGCTGATCGAAGCGCGACTGCAGCGTGGTCGTGACTTCGCCGCGGCGGCTGTTGCCGATGACGCGGCCGTCGATCTCGGAGACAGGCATCACGCCCTGCGTGGTGCTGGTGATGAAGGCCTCGTCGAGGTCGAACAGCTCCGCTTCGCGGAGCGGGCGCTCGTCGACGCGGATCTTCGCCCCGAGGGCCAGGCCGATAACGCGGTCGCGGACGACGCCGGGAAGAATGCGCTCGTCGAGCGGATGGGTGACGATGCCGCCGTTCTTCACGGCGAAGAAGCTGGAGCTGGCACCCTCGCGCACGAAGCCCTCGCCGAGCAGGATCGCCTCGTCGGCACCGGCGCGCTGGGCCTGCTTCTTGGCCATGGCATTGCCGAGGAGGTTCAGCGACTTCACGTTGCAGAAATGCCAGCGGTGGTCGCTGGTGGTGATGACCTTGATCCCCCGCTCCTTCTTCGCCGGGCCGGGGAACTGGAATGCACGCGAGTACGCGACCACGGTCGGCTCGATGGCGTCCGGCCAGAAGTGACTCCGCTCCGCCTCCCCGCGCGTGACCTGGAGGTAGACGATCCCGTCATCGAACGCCGTGCGCTCGACCAGCTCCCGCATTGCGGACGTGAAGCGCGCCTCGTCCCACGGCGAACGGATCTCGAGCTCGGCCAGCCCGCGCTGCATGCGCCGGAAGTGATCGGCGAGGAACGCCGGCCGCCGCCCGAGGAACTTGAAGACCTCGTACACCCCGTCGCCGAACTGGAACCCGCGGTCCTCGACGCCGAGCACGCGCTCGTCGGTGGTGGTGAAGCGTCCGTTGAAGTAGAGGATGTCCGGCATTTCGATTCAGACCGCCTTCACGATCACGATCGTGCGGTCGTCCTGTCCTTCTCTTCCCCACTTTGCGACGCGGGCGAGCACTTCCTGGCCGATCTCCTGCGCGGTGCGGGTGCGGAGCTGCTTGACGGCGCGGACGAGGCGATCGGTCGAGAACTCTCGCTCGTTGCGGTCCTGGGCCTCGATGATGCCGTCGGTGTACATGCAGAGGAGGTCGCCCGGCGCGAGGCGGGCGAAGCCGCGCGTGTACGTGGCGTCGGGCGTGGGGCCGAGGACGGGACCGCCGTTCTTCAGGAACTCGACGCCGCCGGGGCGCACGACGAACGGCGGGTTGTGGCCGGCGTTGCTGTAGATGAGGATGCCGCCGGTCTCGAGCTCGCCGTAGAAGAGCGAGACGAACTTGGTCGTCAGGCGGCCGCGGTGGAGGATGTGGTTCAGTTTCTGGAGCGTGCGGATGATCTTGAAGTCGCGGTCCGTGGCCATGCGCAGGCCCATGTAGACGTCGCGTACGACCAGCGCCGCGGGCAGGCCGTGGCCGGAGCCGTCGGCAATGGCCAGGCCCAGGACGTTGTCGGAGACGGGGATGAAGTCGTAAAAGTCGCCGCTGACGATCTCGGCCGGCACGGTGCGGCCCCAGATGTCGTAGCCGGGATACTGCGGCACGCGCTGCGGGAGGATGGACTGCTGGATGCGCTGCGCCTCGACGATCAGCGACTCGTACCACTGCGCGCGCACTTTCTGGTTGATGGCGTAGCGGATCAGGTTCAGCGAGAAGAGGATGTCCTCCCGTCCCAGCTCGGGCGAGACGTTGAAGGCGATGATGTAGTCCTCGTCCGCGACGGCGATGGCGCAGAAGCGCTGCGCGCCGAGCTTCCCTTCGAGGATAGGGTCGAAGCCGGGATCGTCGGGATCCATGACCACGATCCCGTTCTCGAGCACGAGCTCGATGGGCTTGTAGTTCTTCGGGACGTCGATCCCGAGCTCCCCTTCGTGCTGCTGCCCGAAGCGGGCCACGAGCTCATAGCACTCCTCGCGCGACTCGTAGACGCGCCCTCCGGTGATCCCGAGCTCATCCCGGAAATTCGCGGCGATGGTCTCGGCCACCTGGGTGACGGTGGTGGATGGGGAGTCGGTCGTGTCGATCTGCTCGAGGGTGCGCTCGACCTGGGTGAGTAGGCGTTTGTAATCCATCTATTGTTTGCGGAGACGCTCGTTTCGCTCGCGAATGCGGGCGATCCGTTGCCGCTCGTACTTTCGACGATCGGCGTGAAGGTCATCGATCGAGCGGAACTTGTGTACCCCCCTCGGCATGCCCAGCGGTCCGGCGATCGGAGCGAGGCTGAGCACCGCGCGGATGCGGGCGCCGAGCGGCCGATCGCGTTTGACCGTCCTCACCTCCGGCGTCTCTTCGATGCTTCGATATTTCCAAACCGGCATCAATCCTCCGGAAGCGAAAACTCCTGGCGCAGTGCCTCGGCGTCGATTCGATCCTTGTGACGCACGGTATTGCGCTTCATCTCGTAGAGTTGCCGTGCGGTCACGACGCGAATCGGTACACCTTCGATTTCGGCCATTTGCGACTCGACTGTGTCGTACGCGTACGCCTCTCCGAGACGTGTCAGGAAATCCATCGTCAGCTCGGTGTCGGGCGGTCCATACCGCACTGAAGGATAGTCGCCCATCAACTCGTCAGCGTCGATCTCGTCGATCGAAGGATCGTTCCAGACCGAGCGCAGCGCCCTTTTCAGACGGGCGATGTTCTCCGGCGTACCGGCGACGAAAAAGTCGGCGTCTTCAGTCGCGCGGACGATGCCGTGCGCCCATAGCGCGACTGCGCCGAAGGTGATGTACTCGACGCCCTCCGCATTCATGGCGCGGAGGAACGCGAGCACTTTGTCGAGATCCAGCATCGCTACCGCAACTCTACTCCATCAACCTCGTACGGCGCCTTCACTCCCAGCGCTCCCAACACCGTCGGGTATACATCCGCGATGTACGGTGCGCGGTCCGTGGTCAGCTTGCGGTTTGTGAAAAAGATCCCGCGGACGATCTCGGGGTCGACGGAGCAGTGGTCGCCGCTCCAGACGTTTTTGTTGTCTTCGAAGACGTTCTTCGGGACGCCGCCGAGGGAGGTCTGCCAGGAGACGCGGTAGCCGTCGTTGTTCATGACGAAGAGGTCGGGGATCATGTTCGGGTCGAACTTTTTGTAGGCCTCCTCGCGGGTGACGACGCGGCGGACGGGCGACTCGCCGGTGGCGGGGTCGACCATGGCCACCATCTTCGTCTTCAGCTCCTGCTTCAGGGCCTCGTACTCGGCGCCCGGCTCGACGATGCCCTGGGCTTCGCGGCCCTTGAGGTTCACGTAGACCTCGCCGAGGCCCATGGCGTAGGCGCGGGTCTTCGACCAGTCGACGTTCTCCCAGAACTGTCCCTGGTCGAACAGCATCTCCAGGTCGCGCTCCTTCGCCTCGACGCCGGTCTTGAGGACCATGTAGCGATTCAGGACCAGCCAGGTGTTGTAGTGCACGCTCTTGCGGAACGAGGCGAAGCCGTGGTCGGAGGCGACCAGCAGCAGCGCGTTCTTCTCCTCCGCGGCCTTCATGGCGTCGCCGACGATCTCGTCCATGAGCTGGTAGGACTTGAGGAGCGCGTCGCCCCATTCGGCGGCGAGCTTGGCGTCGTAGGCGGGATGCTTCGGATCGACGGCCCGCCAGAACACGTGGCCGACGCGATCGGGGAACTCGAAGCACTGCACGATCAGGTCGTCGTCGCGTTTGAGGAACGACGCGAACATCTTCCGCGACTGGGCCACGGTCCACTCCATGTCGTCCCAGAAGATCTTCTCCGTGGCGAAGCCTTCGGAGATGGCCCAGGTGTCGATCTGCCAGCCGATGGTCTTGTACAGCCCCTGCTCTTTGGCCAGTTGTGGCGCCCAGTCGTCCGGCGAGGAGATCTTCAAACCGGGCGGCAGCGAGCGCGGGTCGAAGTTGATCGGCGACAGATACAGCTTGATCTCGGGCTGGATGCTCAGCAGATGAAAGCGGCTCACGCCGCGCAGCTTGATCAGCGGATTGAATGGAAAGACGAAGTCGACCCAGCCGGTCCACTCCCCTGCCTTCAGCGAGTACGACTTGCCGCTGACGTCGATTTTGATCGAGTTGCGGTCGTCGGCGACGGTGATGGTCATGGGGATGGAGATGTAGGGCGGCTCCTTGAACAGCTTGTTCGGCGGTCCCTGGATCTTCGTATTGATGACACCTTTGTTGTCCTCGAGCTGGACCACTTCGATGGAGAACTCATTCGAGCCGCTGCGCTGGAAGTCGAGCTCGGAGGTGAAGTAGAACGGCTTGCCGACGCGAGCGGAGATGTCGGGGACGCCGAGGCCGGAGAGCATGTGGCCCTCATGATCGTCAGCGCCAAAGTCGGTGGCCGGGAACGTCACCGGCACGTGGACGATGGTGGCCTTCTTCCCGCTCTTCGCCGCCGCTTCCCAGAACGGGATGCCCTGGCGGCGATTGACGACGCCGGGCCGCGTCTCGGGCAGGTATTTGGCCACGGCGAAGAAGAGTCCCACCGCCAGACCGAGCCCGAATGCGAGCGCGATCGCCCCGCCGAGGAGGCGGCGGCGCAGGAAGAAGATCGCGGCGATGACGGCGAACAGCGCGAACGCGACCGCGGCGAACAGCGGCGCGTTGCGCTTGCCGAAGAGGAACGGCTCGGTGGTCTCGTCGAACGCGGCGAAAACGGGCATGTAGGTCTTCGGATCGCGGCGGAGGAAGTCGAAGATGCCGGTGCGGCCGGGGTCGACGCCGGTGCTGAAGGTGGACCAGGAGACGGGCGTCTGCGCCGGCGTCGTCGGCAGCAAGGGCCGGAAGGTTCCCTGCGCGCGCAGCCGGGCCATGTTGGGGAGCTTCCCCTCGTTCATCCACTGCTCGGTGTAGCGCGCGTCGACGCCGTCGAACCCGAGGACGATCACCTTCTGCTGGGCGTGCGCGGCGGCGGCGAGAGCGAGCGCGGCGAGCACAACGATTCTGCGCAGGAGCATGCGCGCGCATGATACTGAGTACCCGCCTGGTGTCGGCATTTCTCTTGTAACGTCCGCCACCGAGGAGTAACACGATGAAAAACCGCCAGTTGGTCACGGTCGCGATTGCCTGCTCCATCGCGACGCTCGTCGCATGCGGCGGCGGCGAGAAGAAGAACGGGGGCGGCGCCGCGGGCGACGCGAACCGCATCGTCACCGCTCTCAAGAGCAGCCCCACCAACCTCGATCCCCGCGTCGGCAACGACAACGCCTCGGGGCGCATCCACGATCTCTGCTGCGCCGGCCTGATCAAGGTCACGCCGGAGATGGACTACGCGCCCGACATCGCCTCGAGCTGGGAGACACCGGACGACCGCACCATCATCTTCCATCTCAATCCGAACGCGAAGTTCCAGAACGGCAAGCCCGTCACCGCGCAGGACGTGAAGTGGAGCTACGACTCGCTGATGGCGGACAGCTTCACGTCGTCGAAGAAGTCGGGCTACTCGGCCGTGCAGTCGATCGAGACCCCGGACGCGGCGACGGTCGTCTTCAAGCTGAAGGAGCCGAACGGCGGCCTGTTCGACAACATGACGCTGGGCATCCTCCCCGCGAACTCGAACCTCGAGGCGATGAAGACCGCCCCGATCGGCGCGGGGGCGTACAAGGTCACGTCCTTCAAGACCGACGAGATCGTGGAGCTGGAGGCCTTCGAGCAGTTCCACGGCGGCGCACCGAAGATCAAGAACATCGCCGTGCGCATCATCCCCGACATGACCACCATGGTGCTCGAGCTGCGCCGCGGCACGATCGACCTGGAGATCAACCAGATCCCGTTCGAGAACGTCCCCGAGTTCGAGAACAGCCCCAAACATCAGGTCATCAAGAAGCCCGGCTCGGTGTGGCAGTACCTCGCCTTCAACCTGAAGGACCCGATCCTCTCGAAGGTGGAAGTGCGCCGCGCCCTCGCCCATGCCATCGACCGCCAGAAGATCGTCACGGACCTCCTGCGCGGCCACGGCGTCCCGGCCGACACGATGTTCGGCGAGGGACACTGGGCCCGCGCCACGAACCTGCCGGCGTATCCGTTCGACCCGAATCGCGCCAAGCAGCTGCTCGATCAGGCCGGCTACAAGGATCCGGACGGCGCCGGCCCGCAGCCGCGCTTCACGCTGTCGTTCAAGACGTCGACGGACACCGAAGCGAACCTCCGCGCGCAGATGATGCAGCAGATGCTGCAGCAGGTCGGCGTGAAGGTGGACATCCAGCAGAGCGAGTTCGGCACGTTCCTGGAGGACATCGGGAAGGGCAATTTCCAGATGTACTCGCTGAGCCGCAACGGCATCGCCGATCCGGACTTTTACTACATCATCTTCCACTCGAAGAATGTCCCGCCCGAGGGGCAGAACCGCGGGTATTACAGCAACCCGCGCGTCGACCAGTTGATCGCCGAGGGGCGCAGCACGTTCGACCGCACCAAGCGCAAAGCGATCTATGACCAGATCCAGCGCATCGTGCAGGAAGACTTGCCGTACATCTCGCTGTACCACCAGGTGAACGTGGCGGTGATGGACAAGGACCTGCAGGGCTACACGATGTACCCGGCCGGATTCTGGCTCGGCATTCCGCAGATGAGCCGCACGCAGACGACCCAGTGATCGAGCTGTCCACGGCCGCCTTCCGGCTGGCGATCGCCCTCGCGTTCGGCGCCATCATCGGCGTCGAGCGCGAGTGGCGGCAGAAGCAGGCCGGGCTGAAGACGATGTCGCTGGTGGCCATCGGCGCCGCGGCGTTCGGGATGCTGAGTGACACGTTCGGCGACGACAATCACAATCCCGGACAGATCGCCGCGGCCGTCGTCGGCGGCATCGGTTTCCTCGGCGCGGGCCTGATCATGCGCCGCGGTCTGACGGTGCAGGGACTGACGACCGCCGCCACGCTGTGGGCCGATGCCAGCGTCGGCGTCGCGGTCGGCCTCGGCCAGCTGCCGCTGGCGGTCACGCTGACGGGACTGATCGTGGCCATGCAGGTGGTCGGCCGCGGCATCGAGCAGCGCATCCGCCGCGTGCGCCGCCACGAGCTGCCGGGACGCTACGAGCTGCGCGTCGACTGTCTGGCCGACGCGCTGCACGGGGTGAACGAGGCGTGGGCGGCGTTCGGTCCGCCGGTGACGCGCTCGGTGCAGCGCGGGCTGGAAGGGGTGGTGGTGCGGGTGGTGCTGCGGGCGAAGGAGCCGCTGGATCTCACTCCGCTCGAAGAGCAGCTCATCCGCATCGACGGGGTGAAGCGCGTCGACGTCCGCCACCTCGGCGTGGAAGACGAGACGTAGAGTCACACTCAGCGTTCCGCGGAGCGGAACGTCGTGGAGGACAGGCAAGGGCTGCCTGTCCTCCCCTTCAATGCGTCAGTAGTCGCCGCAGACCGTCTCGATCAGGACCGCGCAGACCTGATACGGGTCCATGTTCGCCGCGGGACGGCGGTCTTCAAAGTAGCCGTAGCCGAGGTTGGCGGTGGCCATGGGGATGCGGATCGAGGCGCCGCGGTCGCTCGTGCCGGAGCGGAACTGGGTGATGGGCGCCGTCTCGTGCATGCCGGTCAAGCGCTCTTCGTTGTGCGCGCCGTAGACGGCGATGTGCTCGTGATGCCGCTTCTCGAGCTTGCGCACCGCTTCTTCGATGACCTTCATGCCGCCGGGCTGGCGCGTCAGGGCCGTGGAGAAGTTGGTGTGCGCGCCGGCGCCGTTCCAGTCGCCCTTGACCGGTTTCGGATAGAGCGTGGCGCTGACCTCGAACTCCTCGCCGATGCGATACAGCAGCCAGCGCGCGAGCCAGAGCTCGTCGGCGACGTCCAGTCCGCTGATGGCCCCGATCTGGAACTCCCACTGCGCCGGCATGACCTCGGCGTTGGTGCCGACGATGTGGATCCCGGCGCGCATGCAGGCGTCGGCGTGGGCTTCGACGATGTCGCGGCCGAACACTTCATCGCTCCCGACGCCGCAGTAGTAGCCGCCCTGCGGGGCCGGGAATCCGTGGTCGGGCCAGCCCATGGGGCGGTTCCCTTCGAAGAGTGTGTATTCCTGCTCGATGCCGAACCACGGATCGTGGTCCTTGTACTTTTCGCTCACTTCGCGCAGCGCCGCGCGGGTGTTGCTCCAGTGCACGGACCCGTCGGGGTTGAGCACTTCGCAGAGGACGAGGATGTCGTTCTCGCGATGCAGCGGGTCGGGGATGAATTTCACGGGACGGAGCAGCAGGTCGGAGAAATGCCCGCTCGCCTGCGCCGTGCTCGAACCGTCGAATCCCCACTCGGGGATGTCTTCGAGCTTCTTGACGGCATGGTCGAGAACCTTCGTTTTGGAACGAAGCTTCGCGGTCGGTTTCTGCCCGTCGATCCAGATGTATTCAGCCGTGATTTTGCCCAAGGTGATACCTCCTCAAAGGGTTGGGGGACTACGCTCCGGACGATAGCAGATGCGGCGCCAGGAGTAGCCCGAGAGGTTGTGCAGTTGCCTGCACCCAGCGCCGGGGTGCGTTGCTCGTTGCTCGGCCGGGGTGCCGCAGCGCGAAAGGCACACTCGACGAGCAACGGGCAACGGGTTACGCGAGGGGCGAGCTGAAACCGCGCGCCCTACGTCGCCGCCGCGTCGGAGAGCCCGCTGCCCGAGGGGGCGAGCAGCGTCTCGTTCCAGACCACCGACTGGTTCTTGCCCAGCGACTTGGCGCGGTACATGGCGGCGTCGGCGCGGCGGAGCAGCTCCCCCTTTTCCAGCTCGACCGGCGTGTCGCTGTTCGGGTCGGGGACGTAGCGGGCGATGCCGATCGAGGCGGTGAGGATGCCGGTCAGGTGCAGCGGCGACATGCTGAAGCCCCACTCGCGGGAGAGGAACACGCTCGACTCGACCGCGTGGCGGATCTCCTCGCAGATCCCCAGCGCCTCGTCGAGCGACGTCTCGGGCAGGACCATCACGAACTCGTCGCCGCCGTAGCGGGCCACGGTCGAATCGCTCTGCTGCACGATGCGCTTGAGGAGAAAGCCGACCTCGCGGAGCACCTGCGAGCCGGCCAGGTGGCCGTGGCAGTCGTTGATGACCTTGAAGCCGTCGAGGTCGAGGAAGAGCAACACCGCTTCCTTCCCGCTCGCCCGCGCGGCCGTGAGCGTCTCGGTGAGCCGCACGTGGAACCAGCGGTCGTTGTACAGCCCGGTGAGGTCGTCCTTCTTGGCCAGCTCGTGCGCGCGCTTGGCGTCGAGCGCGTTCTGCAGCGTGAAGGACGTGTAGCCGGCGAAGATCTCCAGCAGCGTCATGTCGCGGCGGGTGAAGGTCTTCCCTTCCAGCCGGTTGATCAGCTCCAGCACGCCGCAGACGTGCTTGCCGATGTAGATCGGCACGGCCACGATCGACTGCGTCTGGTAGCCGATCTGCTCGTCGATGTTGCCGTAGAAGTACTGGTCGGTGCTGGTGTCGGCGGAGAGGTGCGGCGTACCGCTCTGGTAGACGCGGCCGACGATGCCGTGGCGCGCCGAGAGCCGCTGCCCGATGAGGTTGTTGCTGGCCTCGCCGAACGTGGCGATGAACACCAGCTCGTTGTCGCGCCGCGAGGCCACTTTGCGGAACGGGTCGTCGAGCAGGATGGAGCCCGATTCCGAGGGGACGAACTCGAAGGCCTTCTGCAGGATCTGACGCAGCACGAGGTCGAGATTGACGTCGTCCTTGAGCGACAGACCGGCTTTGTGGCGCTCCAGGAAGCGCTCGAGCTGCGGGATCTCGAGTGAATGAAACTGGATCAACGACCCGGATTATAGGTCCGATCCCGAATCGGACTCTTCGGCTTGCCGGGCCTCGATCTCGAAGGAGATGCTGGCGTAGGCCGCGCCGAAGTTGCGCAGCCGCATCCAGTTCCCCGCGAATTCGGTGACGTAGCGCCAGAGAAATCGCGGCAGACCGAGCCGGCCGACCTGCCGCACGTGGGCCAGCTCGTGGCGCATCAGGCGCTCGAACGCGTCGGCGGCCATCGCGCCGCGGACGTAGACCCGGCGGCCGAGGGTGATGGCGATGACGTCGCGGGCCAGGAAGAGGCGCAGCCACCACGGATAGCCGATGCACAGCTTCACGCCGGCGCCGGCGATGGCCGCGCGGATGCGCTCCTGCACTTCCATCCCTCTATAATCCGCCGCCATGCGCAGAATGTACCTCGCTCTCCTCCTCTCCGTCGCCACCGGCCTGGTCGCCCAGCAGCGCGACTTCAGCAAAGTCGAAGTGAGGGCCGAGAAGGTGGCGGGCAACATCTACATGCTCACCGGGGCCGGCGGCAACATCGGCGCCTCGGTCGGCGACGACGGAATCATCATCATCGACGACCAGTACGCGCCGCTGGCGCCGAAGATCGAGACCGCGCTCCGGCTCATCACGCCGAAGCCGGTGCGCTTCATCCTCAACACCCACTACCACGGCGACCACACCGGCGGGAACGAGCACTTCGGCAAGTCAGCGCCGATCGTCGCTCACGAGAACGTGCGCAAGCGCCTCGCCTCCGGGGTGACGGTTCGCGGCAACGCCGTCCCGGCCGCGCCAGCCGGTGCGCTGCCGGTCGTCACGTTCAACGACAGCGTGACCCTGCACCTCAACGGCGAGGAAGTGCGCGCGGTGCATACCCCGCACGGCCACACCGACGGCGACTCGGTGATCTGGTTCATGAAGTCGAACGTCGTGCACATGGGCGACCAGTTCTTCAACGCCAACTTCCCCTTCGTCGACACCGACAACGGCGGCACCGTGCGCGGCATGATCCACAACGTGGACGAAGTGCTGGCGCTCATCCCCGACGACGCGAAAGTCATCCCCGGACACGGCCCGCTCTCCGACAAGAACGGCCTGCGCCGCTTCGGCGCCATGCTCAAAGCCACCAGCGCCGCTGTCGAAGCGGGCATCGGCGCCGGCAAGTCACTCGACCAGCTCAGGAGCGAGAAGGTGCTGGCCGCGTGGGACTCGTGGGGTCAAGGGTTCATCAAGACTGATGATTGGATCGGGACCCTGCACGGGGAACTGGTGAAAAGGTAAAGGGAAAAAGGTGAAAGTGGCTTCGCCAGCGGGCTCGCTCGGCGCGTAGCGCCACTTTTACCTTTAACCTTTTGCCTTTTTCCTGACGGACAATGTCAGTTCGAACTTTGCTACCGGCTCGTCGCCGAGTTTCGAGGGGACGGTGGCGGTGACGTGGACGGTGGCCTCGTGGCGCTCATCGGTGGAGAGGGCGCGGCGGACGAGGTCCTGGACGAGGGGGCCGTCGTTGTTGGTGAAAACGACGTCGCCTTCCGCGCGCTTGAGGAACTCGCCGCGGATGTCCTTGAAGATGAAATTGATGCGCGCCTTCTGCTCGGCCACGAGGTGAAAGGCGATCAGGCCGGCGGCCACGTCGGCGCCCATGCAGAGCGTGCCGAGGTACATGGCGTGGATGTCGCGGCGGCGGGTGATCCAGTTGAGCGGGATGCGCACGACGCAGCGCTCCGGGCTCAGCTCCAGGATCTTCGGCCGCGTGAGCCAGAGCAGGAAGACGTTCTGCAGCGACCAGAGGCGGACCATCGTCGTGGGCTTCATCGCTTCACCTTCTCTCGATCCATCTTGCGGCGTCCGTACGGGATGAGGATGCGGTCGTAGAGCGCGTCGGGCATCTGCCGGACCAGACGCATCACCAGCGACGTCGGCCGCGGGAACTCGACCACGCGCTTCCCGCGCTCCAGGCCGTCCGCGATGATGCGGCCGGCGCGCTCCGCGGTCATGAGGAACGGCATGCGGAAGCTGTTCTTGTCCGTCATCGGCGTGGCCACGAAGCCGGGATTGACGATCGTGACGCCGACGCCGTGCGGCGCCAGCTCGATACGCGCGGCCTCGAGAAACGTCTGCATGGCCGCCTTGCTGGCCGAGTACGGTCCCGAGGCCGGCAGACCGCGCAGGCCGGCCAGCGAGGCCACGCCGGCGAACCGCCCGCTGCGCCGCTCGATCATCGCCGGGATGACGGCGTCGAACAGATACATCATGCCCAGGACGTTCACCCGGATGATCTGCTCCGCGTCGGCCAGATTGAAGTTCACCGCGTGCACGGGGATGCTCACGCCGGCGTTGGCGACCGCCAGGTCGAACACGCCGCCGGCCTGCTGCACGGCAGCCCGCACCGCCGCGGCGTCCGTAACGTCGCAGGCGATAGCCTCGGAGCGCGGCAGCTTCTCGATCAGCTCCACGCGCCTGGCCAGCAGGACCAGCTCCCACCCGCGCCGCGAAAGCTCGCGCGCCAGCTCGAGGCCGATACCGCTGGAAGCACCGGTGATGATCGCGCGCATGTGCGGCCGATCATATACGGCGTTGCTCGTTGCTCGTCCGAGGTGCCGCCTGCCGGGACGCACCCCAGACGAGCAACGAGCAACGCCGTCCCGGTGGCTACTTCAGTTTCGGCAGCTTCGCACGGTCCTTGAACACGTCCGCGAACAGGTCGCCGACCTTGGCCACGCGGTCGGGCATGTTGTGGATGTTGTACTTCAGCGGGTCGAGCTTCTTCGTGATCTCGCTCCACTTCAGCGGTGCGGAGACCGGTGCGCCGTCGATGGCGCGCAGCGAGTACGGCGCGACGACCGTCTTGCCGTAGCCGTTCTGCATGCAGTCGAGATAGAGCCGCCCGCGCCGCGCGGCCAGCGCGCGCTCCACGGTGATGCCCGGTACCTTCGCCGCCACGGCGGCGGCGATCGAGCAGGCAAAGTCGGCCACTTCCTCGTGCGTGTAGCCGGGAGCGAGCGGCACGAAGACGTGGATGCCGCGCTTGCCCGACGTCTTCGGGACGCCGGGGAGCTCGAGGTTGTCGAGCAGCTTGCGCATCACCACCGCGGCCTCGATGGCCTGCTCGATCCCCTTGCCTTTCGCAGGATCGAGGTCAAAGAGAATCCAGTCCGGCTCCTCGAGGCTGTCACCGCGCGAGGACCACATGTGCACCGTCAGGACCGACATCTGCGCCAGCCAGCGCAGCGCATCGACACTGTCGACGACGAGATGCTTGACCGTGCTGCGGCTGACCGTGCGCGTCGGCGTCTCGATGATCGTCAGCCATTCCGGCCCTTCCTTGCCGATGTTCTGGTGGAACCACGACGGCTTGTGGATGCCCTGGTTCCAATGCTCCAGCGTGAGCGGCCGGTCGGCAAGCGTGCGCAGCATCGGCTCGGCCATGGCCTCGTAGTAGTTCGCGACGTCCTGCTTGGTGATGCCATCCTTTGGATAGAGGACGCGATCGGGGTTGGTGAAGGTGACTTTGCTCGCCGACTTGATCCCGCGCGCAGACGCGGGATCTTTGGCGCCCCCTGGACGCTTGCTGCTCGTGCGCTGCCGTGGCACCGGCCCATCCGCCGTCTTCGCGTGAGATGAACTTTTCGCAGTCGATGACCTTTTCGAAGTCGACGAGTCAGGCCTCTCTCGCACCACATCCTCCACCGTTTTATCTTCCCGCAACCCCAGAAACGACGGATGCCGCAGCCGGTTGTCGCCGGTCCATTCCGTGAACGACACCTGTCCCACCAGCCGCGGCTTGACCCACACCGCCGTCTTCACGCGCGGCGCGTCCTTCACCGTCGTCTTCGGGATGACGTCTTTCGCCAGTTCCGCGGCGAGCGAGGTGCGCAGCTTCGCGGAGAACCCCGTGCCGACCTTGCCCGCGTACCGCAGCTCGCCGCCCTCGTTGACGGCAAGGTGCAGCGAGCCGATGTCGCGCGCGTTGGCGTTGCTCGGCTGCCAGCCGACGATGACGAACTCCTGCTGGTTGATGGCCTTGACCTTCAGCCACTCCTTCGAGCGCCGCGTCTCGTAGATGGAGCCCTTGCGCTTGGCGATGACGCCTTCCCAGCCGCCCGCCGCGGCATGCGCGAGCGCTTCCTCGCCGGTCATGTCCAGCGTCTGCGCGACGTGAACCCCGGCCGGCGGCCTGGCGAACGTTTTCTTCAGGATCTTCCGGCGCTCTTCATACGGGCGGCGGCGGAGGTCTTCGCCGTCGAGCCAGAGGATGTCGAAGAGGATCAGCCGCTCGTTGCCCCCCTGCTGCAGGAGCTGAAAGCGCGGCGCGCCCTTCTCGTCGAGAACGACGATCTCGCCGTCGACCACCAGCTCTCTGGCCTTGATCTTCTCGACCGCGGCGAACGTACGCGGGAAGCGCGGCGCGAGATCGAGCTCGTTGCGGCTGAGCATGGCCGCCTTCCCTTCGGCGATGGCGATGACGGCGCGGAAGCCGTCGTATTTGAGCTCGTAGTGCCAGTTCGCGTCGTCGCGCGGAGGTCCGCCGGCCAGCGTGGCCAGCATCGGGGGGAACACTTTCTTCAGCAATTGCTTCGGCGTCATTCCAGTCCTGTCAGCGGCGGGATGGTGCGGATGTCGTCGAATCCTTCTTCGAGCGTGGGCTTGACGAGCTTCTTCGCCGCGACGTAGATGGCGACGTCGGGAACGCGTGCTTTCCCTTCGCGCAGCCGGTTGCGCGCCACGGCGTCCTTGACGATGGTCTCGAAGTAGACACCGACGACGCGTGCGCCGAGTCGGTGTCCCAGCTCGATGAGCGGCGCGCGGGAGAGCGGCGTGGGATGCGTGTTATCGACGGCCACGGAGCGCCCCGCACCGAGCGCCTCGGCGATCGTTCGCTGCTGCCGGGCATCCTTGTCGCGCACGTTGGTCATCAGGTCCTTGCTCACATGCACGTGCGTTGCCGCGAGGTGGTTGCGGTAGTACGTCGATTTGCCCGCGGCCTGCAGACCGACGAAGATGAGCAATTCCAACGGCATCGACGGAGGATAAACGCGCTACATCAAACAGTTCAAACGACTCGGCTCCGCGGGACCGACCGAGGAGCGCGGCTTCGCGATCTGGGCGGGCTACGATATCGTCGGCGTCGACGACGACCTGTCCGCGCAAGGGCTGGTGAGCGTCGACGGCTGGAGTGACGAGGAGATCGCGGCGCGCGGCATCGCCACGTTCCTCCGCGTCGAGCCCGACGACGACGTTACGTATGCGAAGCTCGGCATCGAGAGGAAACCATGACGCACGACCACGACGAGAACCTGCCCATCGCCATCCCGCTCGACCAGCTCCGGACGATGGCCGCCGCCGTCGCCGAGGAGCTGCAGGCCGCGACCCCGCTCACGCCGGAGTTGCGCGCGCGCTTCATCACCGTGCGCTCCGCGCTCTTCCAGCGCGGCATCTTCGACCCGGTCCTGGTCCGCTTCGACACGGTCAGCGCGCCGCAGGCCACGCCGCAGGAGCTGGGCGCGCAACTCGCGACGGTTGCCGCATCGCTCGGCTAGTTACGAGCTTGTAGCAACCCCGTGGCGAGCGACGGTGTTAACCTGCCGAGGCACCACCTAAAACGGAAAGCATGTTCGAGACCGTCGTCCCTGAAACGGTGGCTCCGCGGAGCCGCAAGCTGTTCTACGAGACGCTGCCTCTCTCGATCGCGCTGCACGCCGCGATCGGCGGCGCCGTCTTCGCCGGAAGTCTGTGGGACATCGGTTTCCCCACACAGTCGCCGAAGCTCTACGCCGCGTACCAGCTCCTGGCGCCGCCTCCCCCGCCCCCTCCACCCCCGCCGCCGCCCCTCGCGCGCCGCGCCGCGCCGGTGCAGGCGACACCTCTCGTGAAGATGCCGCTCGTCGCGCCGGCCATCATCCCGGACGAGATCCCGGTCGTGACGAACGAGCCCATCGTCCTGGAGGAGCTCCCCGCCCTGCCGGCCGAAATCGACAGCGGCGAACAGGGGGGCGTCGCAGGCGGCGTGGAAGAGGGCGAAGTCGGCGGGACGGTCGGCAGCGTCGCTCCCTTCGTCCCCGAGCCGGCGCCGAACCCGGAAGTGGTTCAGGTCCGGCGCGACGATCCCCTCCCCGTCGGCGCGATCGCGCAGGAGTTCCCCTCGTACCCGGATTTCGCGCTGAAGCGGAACTGGGAGGACACGCTCGTGGTCCGCTACATCATCGGCAAAAACGGACGCGTCCGCGAGGTCACGGTCATCTCGCCGCCGGAGCGCGAGGAGTTCTCCCGCGAGGCCCTCGCCAAGATCAGGCACTGGCGCTTCCACCCCTACCGCGACGCGGAGGGGCAGCCCAAGGAAGTGGTCCACGAGCTGACCGTGAACTTTCGCATCGTGCGCAAGACTGCGCGCTGAGGGCGAGGGACGACGGGAGGCCTCCGGCGGGCCGGTACGACCGGCAGCGCTGAGTGGGCCCATGCCGTCGCGCAAACACGTGTTTCGTCGACAGGCGTGCGTTCAGGCTAGGCCATGCAGCGCTGCCGGTCGCACCGGCCCGCCGGAGGCCTCTCGGTCGTCCTTCGCGCTCGGCGCAATCCTTGCTCCTGAGGGAACCGTCCGAAGGTATGCCCGCCGATCCCATTCGATTCCCTTATCGCAACGAACTGCTCCTGCCGGTCGTCGGGCTGGAGGCCGAGTTCCGCGTCTTCGTCGACGGCGAAGAAATCGTGCCCGAGGAGTACTGGCGCACGCCGGCGGCCTTCATCACCCGGCCCATGCTCGAGCGGAGCAAGAAATCGTCGCAGATGCCCACCGGCGGCGCCGTGTACTTCGACGGCGGCGTCCTCGAAGTCGTGACGCCCGTCATCGAGCTCGCCACCCAGTGCACCGCGCGCGTCGTGCGCAGCCTGTGGGAGCAGATCGGCTTCGTGCGCGACCAGCTCGACGGCTGGGAGCAGCGCAACGCCAAACGCGTGCGCCTCGAAGCCTTCAGTTGCCACTTCAACATCTCCTACGAGCTGGCCCGCGAAGAGCGCAACCGCAACCGCACCATCCAGAAACTGGCGCTGCTCCTCGCCCATCTCCTCCCCATCCCCGTCATCGTCCTCGGCGCGAACAAGCGGTCGACCGGCATGGGCGTCCGCCCGCGGCGCGACCGCATCGAGATCACCCTCGACTTCACCCCCGACCCCGGCATGATGGCCGCGACGACAGCGCTGATCGTCGGCATCGTGCGCGACGTCATCGGCTGGCCGTCGTACCGCGTCGAAGAGCTCGAAGCGCGCGGACTCCCGATCCTGGCCGACGTCACCCCCGGCAAGCACGCCACGCGCAACGGCTGGGTCACCCGCGACTTTCACTTTCCGAAGAATCCCTTCGCCACCGGCGTCGACGAAGCGGTGTGGCCGACCACCGACGGCCGGACGGTTTCCATGCGCGGCATGGCCCTCGACATCGCCACGCACTTTCGCGAGTCCATCCGCCGCTGGTCCGATCCGTTTAGCTACCGCATCCTCTTCTCCGTCCTCCGCGGCGAGACCCCGTCCCTCCTCGACCTCGCAGAACGCCCGTCCGCGTACGACGACGTCGGCCGAGAGATCCGCTGGGGCTCGACCATCCCTGAGCTGGCCAACTACGCCGCCGCCATGAGCGACGCCGCCGAGCCCGAGCCGCGCCGCCGCCGCAACGACCTCGAAGAAAAACTCGCGCCGCCGTGGCGCGGCGAGAGCACCGGCCGCCGCGAGCGCGTCACGCTCCCCGCGCGTCTCGAGCGCCGCGACGCCGCCGACCGCCGCGGCGAGCCGGCGTCCACGTCGCCGCGACTGGGACGCTCCGCCTACGAGCGCGTCTTCCGCCAGCTCGGCAGCGGCAAGCGCCTCCAGATCGGCCCCGAGCTCCTGACGCCCGTCGCTGTCCGCGGCTGGTATCACGCCGTCTTCAAAAACGCGCGTGGCGAGGAGCGGCTGCTCTCCATCGACCAGGTCCTGGAGCACATGGACCACTGGCGCGCGTGAGTGCGCCATTCGCTAAGTTGGCATTCCGCTCGCACTGCACAGAAACGTAAGCAGTGCGCTGGCGACACAAAGCGCGTCGATATTCGCAAGGCGGTCGACGCGCTTGTTTTTTGTCCGCGCGTTTCCCGCGTGTCGATTTGCGGCTTCTCCATTCGTCTGTAGAGTGAAGAAAGGAGAAACACCATGCCGCAGTTCCTAGTCGTCCTTCGCGATTCCGGAGCCTTCCCCGACGACATCAGCGCCGAGGAGATCCAGGCCATCATTCAAAAATATGGCGAGTGGATTCAAACGATGGGAGGGCGCGGGGAAAAGCTCCGCGACGGCGAAGGCCGCATCGTCCTCCGCGAAAACGACCGCGTCACCGTGACCGACGGCCCGTACGCCGAATCGAAAGAGATCGTCGGCGGCTACGTCGTCGTCGAGGCGGAGAGCTACGACGCCGTCGTCCGCCACTGCCACGCGGCGCCGCACCTCGAGTACGGCTCGATCGAGATCCGCCAGATCGAGCAATGAGCCCCGGGCCATGAGCGACGTTCCCGGCCTCGTCGACCATCTGTTCCGCCACAGCGCGGGACAGATGGTCGCCACGCTGACGCGCGTCTTCGGCCCCGAGCACCTCTCGCTGGCCGAGGAAGTCGTGCAGGACGCGCTCCTCGCCGCGCTGCAGCAGTGGAGCCTGCGCGGCGTGCCGGAGAACCCGCGCGGCTGGCTGTTCCAGGTGGCGCGCAACCGCGCCCTCGACCAGCTCCGCCGCGACGCCGGCCTGCGCACGAAAGAGCCGGAGCTCCTGGCCGTTTTCCGCGAGCGCTCGCCGGACGAAGAGCCGCTCTTCGCCCACGAGCTGCGCGACGATCAGCTGCGCATGATGCTGATGTGCTGTCATCCCGCCATCGCCAGGGAAAGCCGCATCGCGCTGACGCTGAAGACCGTCGGCGGCTTCTCCGTCGACGAGATCGCGCGCGCGTTCCTGACGAAGAAGGAGACCATCGCCCAGCGCCTGGTCCGCGCAAAACGGTTGATTCGCGACGAGCGCATCCCGATGGAGCTGCCGTCACGCGCGGAGCTGCCGTCGCGGCTGGAGTCGCTGCTGGAAGTGCTCTATCTCCTTTTCAACGAGGGCTACGGCGCCCACGCCGGCGACGATCTGATCCGCGCCGATCTCTGCGCCGAGGCCGTCCGCCTCGGTCGTCAACTGGTTGACCATCCGGCCACGGCCTCGCCCGAGACGCACGCGCTGCTCGCGCTGATGCTGCTCCAGGGCGCGCGCTTGCCGGCCCGCGTGGACGCGGCGGGCGAGCTGGCCACACTCGAGGAGCAGGACCGCTCGCAGTGGGACCAGCGCATGCTGGCCGACGGTCTGCGCGAGCTGGGACGCTCCGCGAGCGGCCCGCGCCTGACGGCGTACCACGTGGAAGCGGCCATCGCCTCGTGCCACGCCATCGCCCCCTCGTTTGAGGAGACGGACTGGGACGCCATCGCCGCCCACTACGAGCAGCTCCTCGAATTGAAACCAACGCCGGTCGTGGCCCTCAACCGCGCCGTGGCCGTGGCCATGTCCGAAGGCCCGCAACGCGGCCTGGCCGCCGTCGAGGCGATCGCCACGCACCCCGCCCTCCGCGACTATCTCCCCCTCCCCGCGACCCTCGGCGAGCTCTGTCTCCGCGCCGGCGACCGCCCCGCCGCCGCCCGCCACTTCACCCGCGCCCTGGAGCTCCCGGCCACCATGCCGGAGAAACGGTTCCTGCTGCGCAAGCTGGCGCAGTGCCGGGCCTGTCGGGATTGAGGATTGAGAATTAAGGATTGAGGATTGGAGGATGGTGGCAGCCGAATCCTCAATCCTCCATCCTCAATCCTCAATCCCGTCGGCGGGCACCGCCGCGGACATTTGCTATCCTCCGCCCCCATGGACGACGCGCTGGTCACGATCTACACCGCCCACGTCACGATGCTCAAGCTGCGGCACGATCGCGCGCTCGAGGATTCGCAGTTCGAGCACGCCGCGATCTTCTCCGGCGCGCTGCACTACCAGTTCCTCGACGACATGCCGTACGCGTTCAAAGTGAACCCGCACTTCAAGAACTGGGTGCCCGTCGTCGACAACCCGAACTGCTTCGTCCTCTACACCCCCGGCCTCAAGCCGAAGCTCGTCTACTACCAGCCCGTCGACTACTGGCACAAAGTGGCCGGCACGCCGACGGCGAAGTGGACCGAGAAGTTCGACATCGTCATGATCGCCGACCCCGACGAGGCGAAGCAGCACCTGCCCAAAGGGCGCATCGCCTTCCTCGGCGAATGGAACGAGCGCTTCGCCGGCTGGGGCGACCTCACGCCCAACCCCGAGCGCGTCGTCAACAGCCTCCACTTCGACCGCGCGTGGAAGACCGAGTACGAGGTCGAGTGCATCCGCCGCGCGAACCAGCGCGGCGCGCGCGGACACGCCGCCGCCGAGCGCGCCTTCCGTGAAGGACGCTCCGAGTACGAGATCCACCTCGCCTACCTCGCCGGCGCCGACTCCACGGAAGAGGAAGTGCCGTACGGCAACATCATCGCCCTCAACGAGAACGCGTCCACGCTCCACTACTACCACCACACCCGCCAGCGCATCGGCGAGCAGGACCTGCACTCCTTCCTCATCGACGCCGGCGCGACGCACAACGGCTACGCCTCCGACATCACCCGTACCTACTCGCGCCGCGACGACGAGTTCCAGCAGCTCATCGCGGCCATGGACGAAATGCAGCTCGGCCTCGTCGCGGCCTGCGTCCCGAACACCAACTACCCCGACATCCACATGAAGGCGCACCGCGGCGTCGCGGAGCTCCTGGTCCGCTTCGGCTTCGTGCGCGACATCGACGCCGACGGCGTGATCGAGCGCCGCATCAGCTCCACCTTCCTCCCGCACGGCGTCGGCCACTACCTCGGCCTGCAGGTCCACGACGTCGGCGGCTTCATGGCCGGCCGCGACGGCTCGACGATCCCGAAACCGGAAGGGCATCCCTGGCTGCGCCTGACCCGCGTCGTCGAGGCCGGCCACGTCTTCACCATCGAGCCCGGCCTCTACTTCATCGACTCGCTCCTCGGCGAGCTGAAACAGACCGACAACGCGAAGTACGTCGACTGGGACAAGGTCGGCGCGTTCCGGCAGTACGGCGGCATCCGCATCGAGGACAACGTCGTCGTCACCGAGACCGGCAACGAGAACCTCACCCGGCAGGCGTTCGCCGATGTGGCCTGACCTCGGCTCCACGCGCGAGCTGAAATCCGTCCTGGACGTCCTCGGCGCGATGATCACGCCGGCCGTGCTGATCCTCGCCTCGAGCTCCCTGCTCATCACGACCTCGAGCCGTTCCATCCGTTGCGTGGACCGCGTGCGCGAGCGCGCCGAGGAGCTGCAGGCGCTCGGGAAAGGACAGGATGAAGGGACCGAGAAACGGCGCCAGCACCTCTTCAAGCAGCTCGAGATCAACACCCGCCGCGCGCGGCTGCTCCAGAAAGCGATGGGGCGTCTCTACATCGGCATCAGCTTCTTCATCGCCACCAGCGTGGCCATCGGCCTCGTGTCGCTGTTCCACATCGACATCGGCTGGGTGCCGATGCTCCTCGGCTTCATCGGTGCGTTCCTGCTCTTCTCCGCGAGCATCTACCTGATCTTCGAGTCGCGGCTGGCGCTGGCCACGACGTACGAGGAGATGGACTACATCGACCGCAACTACATGCAGCGCGGCTGATGGACGACCATCGCCTCCTCGAGCTGCTCCTCTTCACCGTCGCCGGCTTCGTGGCCCAGATCATCGACGGCACGCTGAGCATGGGCTATGGCGTCAGCGCCACGACGCTGCTGCTCTCGTTCGGCGTGCCGCCCGCCGCCGCCAGCGCGAGCGTGCACACCGCGGAAGTCGTGGCCACCGCCTTCTCGGCGTACAACCACTGGAAGCTCGGAAACGTCGTCGCCTCGTTCGTGAAGAAGCTGCTCATCCCCGGCGTCATCGGCGCCATTGCCGGCGCGTACATCCTCACGCGCGTGCCGGGCGACATCGTCAAGCCGTTCATGGCCGCCTACCTGATCGTGATGGGCACGATCATCCTGCTGAAGGCCTGGCGGCGCAGCGTCTCCGTCGGCAGCGAGAAGCACCTCACGCCCCTCGGCCTGGCCGGCGGCTTCTGCGACGCCATTGGCGGCGGCGGCTGGGGCCCGATCGTGGCCGGGACGCTGCTCGCCCGCGGCAACGAGCCGCGCACGACCATCGGCTCCGTCGCCTTCTCCGAGTTCTTCGTCACCTTCGCCGCCTCGGCCATGCTGCTCCTGACCATCGGCGTCTCCAGCTGGCTCCCCATCGCCGGCCTCGCCCTCGGCGGCGCCCTCGCCGCCCCCCTCGCCGCCCGCCTCACGGGCCGCATCCCCGCGAGACCGATGATGATCGCGGTGGGGGTGGTGGTGATTCTGCTCAGTGTGCGCACGATCGTTCTCGCACTGTAGGAGGGCGGCGCGCCACTCTTTCATCCGTGTCGTAAACTGTGTCTTCGCAAACCATGAAGGAAATAACCTCTCCTGATCGCGATGACGACGACTTGCGCCCGGAGTACTCCCGCGAATTCTTCAAGGGAATGAAGCGCAACCGGTTCGCGACGGAAGAGAAAGAGGGCGTCTCGGGACAAGTTGTCCCCTCTCCCCGCGACGAGCGGGGAGAGGGCTAGGGTGAGGGGTTGTGGCGCTAGGGAAAAGGGAGCCCCTCACCCTAACCCTCTCCCCGTGCGCGGGGAGAGGGGACTGGTTCATGCCGGGGCACGAGACGTTTCTTGATCAACCGCAGCGACTCGAGCAACAGCGCGCGGTTCTCCGGCTTGTTCGTCCACGTCGAGCGCCCCGAGGGGTGCGGGAGGACGATCACCTCCATCTCGTGACCGGCGCGCGTGAAGCGGTGTACGCGGCCCACGGCGTCCTTGAGCTCGGCGATGCCGAGCAAAGTCTTCGAGGCGAGGGTGCCGACGGCGATGATCAGCTCCGGGCGGAGCAGGGCGATTTCGCGGTCGAGGTGGCGGGCGCAGTTGGCGATCTCGTTCGCGTCGGGGACGCGGTCGCCGCCGGCTTTGGGGTCGCGGCCGGGGAAGCAGCGGATCACGGCGCCGATGTAGATGCGGCGGCGGAACTCCTCCTCCGAGATCCCGGCGTGCTCGGCGAACCAGGAGAAGAGGCGCTTGCCGGCGGTGTAGGCGAAGGGGCGGCGCTCGTCCATCTCGCGCGGGCCGGGGGCCTGGCCGACGAGCATGACCCGGGCATCGGGGACGAAGCCCGTCACCGGCTGGCCGAGGACGTTGGGGCAGGCGCGGCAGGTGAAGAGGGCGTCGAGATGAGCTGCAAAGTCGGGGTTCATAGGCTACGATCCATCCCAACAATGAGGCGCTTCGGATTCGTCCTCTTCCTCCTCCTTTTTCCCCTGACCGCCGCCGCCTGGACCCGCGCCTCCGACGAGAGGATCGCGAAGAAAGCGGCCGCGCTGGCACCGCCCGACCTGCAGATGCTCATCGAGAAATTCGAGGGCGACTACAAGGAAGGACTGGCGCGCGCGCAGTCGGACGAAGGGAGCGAGCTGCACCACTACTTCGTCCTCTCGCGGCAGGGGCGCCTGCGCGACGGCATCGAGCGCGAGACCCGGCTGGCCATCCAGATGATCCGCAAAGGCGAGCCGATGAGCGACGTCGTGCAGCGCCTCGGCATCCTCGCCCACCTCGTCGCCGACGCCAACAATCCGTTCCACGTCGCCAACGACGACCCGCGCCACAGCGAGACGCACAACGATTTCGAGACCTACTTCGAGCGGCGCCTCACGAAGTTCCCCACCGTCTTCTACGGGCTGGAGCAGAACTTCCAGCTCACCCCGTACCTCAACAAGACCCTGGCCCGCACCGCGAAGTTCTATCCGCTGATGCGGGGCGAGTACGAGCGCGGCGGCACCGCGGCCACCTTCGACGATCGCTCGACCGCCTTCGGCGTCGCCTCGGTGTCGTACTCGCGCGCCGTGACCGACCTCGTGAATCTCTACTTTTACATCTGGAAGGAAGCCGGCGGCGACGTCCGCGCGGCCGCCGTCATGCGCGACGGCAACCTCTCGTTGAATGCCAAACCCTGATAAAGCAATTGTTCGGGCCATCCTCTCCGTCTCCGACAAAACCGGCCTCGTCGACCTCGCCCGCGCCCTCAGCGCGAAAGGCGTGGAGATCCTCTCCACCGGCGGCACGGCGAAGCATCTCAGCGACGCCGGCATCGCCGTGACGCCCATCGCGCAGTGGTCCGGCGCCCCCGAGATCCTCGGCGGCCGCGTCAAGACGCTCACACCGAAAGTCTTCGGCGCCATCCTCTACGACCGCGCCAACACCGACCACATCGCCGACGTCACCCGCCTCGACATCCCGGCCATCGACCTCGTCGTGGTGAACCTCTACCCCTTCGAGCAGACCGTGGCGAAGGAAGGGGTGACGGTCGACGAGGCCATCGAGCAGATCGACGTCGGCGGCCCTTCGATGCTCCGCGCCGCGGCGAAGAATTACAAGCACGTCCTGCCGCTGTGCGATCCGTCGCTGTACGACGAGTTCCTCCGCGAATTCGAGAGCGGCACGATCAGCGACGACTTCCGCCGCAAGTGCGCGGTGGCCGTGTTCGAGAAAACGAGCGCGTACGACGCGGGGATCGCCGCGTTCCTCGGCCGGCGGACCTCCAGCGGCATGCACTTCGTGGTCGAGAGTTTCCAGCACCTCCGCTACGGGGAGAACCCGCATCAGGTCGCCGAGTTTTTCGTCCGCTCCGGCGAGCGCCCGTTCGACCAGCTGCAGGGGAAGGAGCTCTCGTACAACAACCTCCTGGACCTCGATGCCGCGATCCACCTCGCCACCGCCTTCCGCGAGCCCGCGGCGGCGGTGATCAAGCACACGAATCCGTGCGGAGTGGCCCGGGCGGCGACACTGGCCGAGGCGGTGACGTCGGCGATCGCGGCCGACCCGGTGTCGGCGTTCGGCGGGATCATCGGCGCGAACCAGACCTTCGACGGCGACTGCGCGCGCGCGGTGGCGGAGCTGTTCCTCGAAGTCATCGTGGCGCCCGCGTTCGATGACGAAGCGAAAGAGCTGCTGGCGAAGAAGAAGAACCTGCGGCTCGTGACCATGGGCAGCCGCCTCGAGCCGAAGGAGATCCGCAGCGCGGCCGGCGGTTTGCTGTTCCAGTCGCGCGACGTCATCGCCGGCCGCGACACCTGGCGCGTCGTCACCGAGCGCCAGCCGTCCGCCGAGGAGCTGGACGGGCTCGAGTTCGCGTGGATCGTCTGCGCGCACGTCAAGTCGAACGCCATTGTCCTGACGAACGCGGCGCAGTCCGTCGGAGTCGGCGCGGGACAGATGTCGCGCGTCGACGCGGCCAAAGTGGCGATCATGAAGTCCGCGCAGAGCGCCCCGTTCGCGGCCTCGGACGCATTCTTCCCCTTCCGCGACGGCCTGGACATCCTCGCCGACGCGGGCGTGCGCGCCGTCATTCAGCCGGGTGGCTCGGTGCGCGATGCGGAAGTGATCGCCGCCGCCAACGAGCGCGGCATGGCCATGGTCTTCACCGGCGAGCGCCACTTCCGGCATTAGCTCGACGTTCAACGTCATCCATCCACTAGGGACGGATCGTTCAAGGTGCGAATGCAACAGTCCCCTCTGCCCGTGCGCGGGGAGAGGGGACTGGCTTACAGCAAGAATCCACGACTGCGCAGCAACTCCACAATCGCATTCGCGTTCTCTTCCGCGCTCGCGCTCACCGTATCAATCACCAGCTCCGCCGCCAGCGGCGCTTCGTAGGGGTCGTCGATGCCGGTGAAGTTGCGGAGGACGCCGCGGCGGGCCTGGGCGTACATCCCCTTCTCGTCGCGGGCCTCGCAGACTTCGAGCGGCGTGTCGACGAAGATCTCCAGGAAGTGGTCGCTGCCGACCGTGGCGCGCACGGTGTCGCGCGTGGCGCGGTACGGACTGACCGCCGCGCAGACCACCGCGCCGCCGTGGCGGACCAGCTCCGCGGCCACGAAGCCGATACGGAGGATGTTCGTGTCGCGGTCTTCCTTCGAGAAGCCGAGGCCCTTGGAGAGATGGGTGCGAACCACGTCGCCGTCGAGCATCGTCACCTGGCGGCCGTGCTCGAGGAGGCGGCTCATCACGATCTCCGCGGTCGTCGACTTGCCGGCGCCGCTGAGGCCCGTGAACCAGATGCAGAAGCCCTGGCGGTGCCGCGGCGGATAGCTCTCGGCCAGGATCGACGCCACCTCGGGGCGCGTGAACCAGGGCGGGAGCAGGCGGCCCTGCCCGAGGTACTCGTCGCGGACCTGCGTGCCGGAGATCGAGCGCGTCACCGCGCCGGGCGGCACCTTCGATGACTCCTCGTAGCGGTCCTCGCTCTCGACGTAGACCAGCTCGTGGAACGGGAGCATGGCCATGCCGAGCTCCGTCGCGTGCGCGGCCACCAGCTCCTGCGCGTCGTACGGACCGTAGAACGGCTGGCCGGCCGAATCGTTGCCGGGGCTGGCGTGATCGCGGCCGACGATGAAGTGATTCGCGCCGTAGTTGCGGCGGATCAGCGCGTGCCAGACCGCCTCGCGCGGACCGGCCATGCGCATCGCCAGCGGCAGCAGCGAGAGCACTACGCGCTCGCGCTCGAAGTACCACTCCGTGAGCGCCTTGTACGTGCGCACGCGCGTGTAGTGATCGACGTCGCCGGGCTTGGTCATGCCGACCACCGGGTGCAGCAGCAGCACGCCGTCGACGGAGTCCGTGGCCCGGCGCACCAGCTCTTCGTGGGCGCGGTGCATCGGGTTGCGCGTCTGGAAGGCCACGACGTTGTCCCGCCCCCGCTCCTCCAGCAGCGCCCGCACCTCGGCCGGCGTGCGGCGCAGCTCGCGGAAGTCGTGGCGCTGCGGCAGGGCCAGCACGCGCAGAGGGCCCGAGGCGTTCAGCTTCGGCCAGCGGTCCATCTCCGCGACCAGCGGATGCTTGCGGTCCGTCGTGCCGAAGACCTTCGACGCCACCTCGTCGACGTCCCAGCCGTAGACCTCTTCGACCTTCATCACGGCCAGGAGGCTGTTGTCGGGGCCGCGGAGGGCGATGTCTTTATGCAGCTCCACGCTCCCGGTGACCGGGAGGGCGATGGGGATGGGGAACAGCGTGCCGTCGGCCAGGCGCATGGCGTCGAGGACGCTCTGGTGGTCGCGCTGGCCCATGAAGCGGTCCAGCGGCGAGAAGGCGCCGGTGGCGAGGAGCTCCAGGTCGCAGCGCGAGCGTTCGGAGATCTGCAGCGACGGGAGTGTGGCGGCGTAGTGCGCCAGCTCGGAGTGGCGCGGTTCGATGAGGTCGATGAGAGTACCGCCGTAGGGGGTGATCAGCATGAGCGGGCGGCTTCATACCATGACCCGGTGCTAGGATGCCCGCGCATGCCGACCGGCGCCGACATCCGTCTGATCATCTCCGACGTGGACGGCGTCTGGACCGACGGCAAGATCGTCTACGCCGGCGAGCGCAACGAAATCAAGGAGTTCAACGTCCGCGACGGCCTGGCGGCGAAGCTGGCCCAGCGCGCGGGGATCGTCGTGGCGCTGGTGACCAGCCGCAGCTCGCACGCGCTGGAGCGCCGGGCCCGCGAGCTCGGCATCCACGAGCTGCACCAGGGCGCGGGCAACAAGCTCGAAGCCAGCGAGCGGCTGGCGCAGCGGCTGGCCATCCCGTTCGAGCACATCCTCTACGCCGGCGACGACCTCCCCGACCTCGCCCCGATGACGCGCGTCGGCATCTCCGCGGCGCCGTCCGATGCGGCCCCCGAGGTGCGCGGCATCGCCACGTGGAAACTGGAGAGCGCGGGCGGCGCGGGCGCGTTCCGCGAGATCGTGGAGCGTCTCCTCCGCGAGCGCGGCGAATGGGAGCCGCTGATCCGGGAGTTCGCCAATGGCCGGCCCGAAGCTGCGAGCATTTAGGGAGCGCACGCTCTATCGCCTGCTGGTCGTGGTCAGCGCGATCGGCCGCCGCATCCCGCTCCGCCTCGGTCAGGCCCTCGGCCGCGCCCTCGGCTCCCTCGCCCACCTCGTCGCGCGCCGCGAGCGCCGAAAGGCGCTGGCCAATCTCGCCATCGCCTTCCCCGACTGGGACGACGCGAAGCGCCGCGACACGATCCGGGCGATGTTCCGCCACCTCGGCATGTCGGTCTTCGAGATCGCCTGGATGCCGAACCTGGACGTGGCCACACGCGACCGCCTCACCGACATCGAGGGCGCCGAGCCGCTGCTGGCGCTGCTCGACGCGGGGCGCGGCGTGGTCGTCTTCACCGCGCACTGCGGGAACTGGGAGTGGATGTCGTACGCGGTCGGCCTCTGGGGCCGCCCGACGACCGTGTTGCAGCGCGAGCGCGACGCGCCGGAGATGAACCGCTACATCACCGAGCACCGCGCCCGCTCCGGCGTGCGCACCATCGACCGCGGCTCCGCGGCCGCGGGGCGCGAGCTGATCCAGTCGCTGCGCCGCGGCGGCATCCTGGCCTTTCTCATCGACCAGAACCTGCGCACGGACAGTGTGCAGGTGCCGTTCTTCGGCCGCCCCGCGCTGACGCCGATCGGGCCGGCGAAGCTGGCGGTGCGGACGGAGTCCATCGTGGTGGACATCCTCGTGGAGCGGCTGCCCGGCGGCCGCCACCGGCTGCGCGTCGGCGAGCCGCAACAGTGCAAACGCGACGACGATCCGGTGGAGCTGACCCGGCGCATGACGCGCATCATCGAGGAGCAGATCCGCCGCGTTCCGGAGCAGTGGGTCTGGATGCACGACCGCTGGCGCGACCGGCCGCGGTGGGACGTGGGGCGGACGGACGCCCGCCCCACGGGTGACGACTAGGCGGCGGCGTTCGGGTTGTATTGCGCGTCGCCGAAGCCGAGCATCGGGTAGAAGATCGGTCCGAGCAGCGCGAGGCCGAGGCCGTAGCCGGTGCCCTTGCCGAACTTCGCCGCGATCGAGATGCCGAGCATGATGGCGATGATGAAGTTCACGACCGGGATGATGAACAGGATCACCCACCATGCCGGTTTGCCCGCGATCTCCAGGAGCACGATGATGTTGTAGATCGGGACGATGGCGGCCCAGCCGGGCTTGCCCGCCTTCTGGAACACCTTCCACATACCGGCGATCATCAGCACGACGATCAGCAGCCAGACCAGCATGAAACCGATGCCCAGTCCTGCGGCGGCGGCATTGGCGGCGGGGTCGGTCGCGGTCTGATCCTGGAACATGAACCAATTCATTGAGGCTTCCTCCTGTTCGAGAACAGCGCCTGCACCCACTCTGCGGCATCGCGACACCGGCGCTCACCCGCGCCGCGATCCCGTACCTGGTTGAAACGGATGTGCGTACGCTACGCCTGACGCATGACGCAGCGCAAGGTGGAAATCTGGTGAGAATGTGGGGATGTGGGGGGCGGGAGCGATGGGCGGACGGACGCAACCCGAGCTTGCACGCCGGAGGCGTGCCGTAAATTAGCCGGTGGCAAGTACCGAAGGTACGCCGCCACCGGACAAGATCCGCCGCCCTCCCACGACCCCGGCGGGGTCGCGTCCTCGTAGATCTCCCGGCACCCCTCCGGGGTGCAACTCTTCGTTCGCAACCAAACCGGTGGCGGCTCGCCTGCGGCGCTTGCCACCGGCTAATCTACGCCACGCCTCCGGCGTGCAGGGAGTCGTCGCGAAAACGTGGCGAATTCCCATTGGCGCCTCGCAGACAGCTGCCCCCGCGACGGATCAGTATTTTTCACAGCGGCTTCCAGGAAACTCCCGTATCTGTCCCCGCTACGCGGGCTCGTTCCGGGCGGCACGTACCAACCCCGGCTGAAGCCGGGGTCTATTTCCTCGAGCCGCCTACGGCGGCAGACCTGGCCCGCGTAGCGGGCTTCAGGAAATAGCCACCGGCTTCAGCCGGTGGAATGGGTCGATCATTCTTCGAGCCCGCGTAGCGGGCGACAGTCAACCACCCGTTTCTTTCCGCAGGCGCGGCGCCACACGCCGTCCCTTCCTACTTCACCTGCACGCTGCCCAAGGGAAACTCCCCGCGCAGAAAGTGGCGGATGGCGCCGAACACCGTGACCGGGTCGTCGAGCCACGATGCGTGTGCGGCGCCTTCGACGCTGACGAGGCGAGCGTTGGGGAGCGCTCGCGCCCAGAGGCAGCCGCTTTCGTACGGGGCGTTGCGGTCCTTGGTGCCGTGGATGACGAGCACCGGCATGCTGATCTTCTGCAGTTCCTCGGGGGAGAGGACGGCGGACTGGATGGTCGGCCAGAGCTTCGCGAACGTGCGGTTGAAGTTCACGCCCCACTCGTTCTCCAGCGCGCAATGGGAGACGTCGTAGCGCGAGGCGTGTTTCGGGTCGCCGACCATGTGGTAGCGGAACACTTTCCAGAACGCCTCGCAGAACTCGCGCGGGTTCTTCTCCGCCACGCCCGCCGCGCGCAGCTCTTCGACGCGCTTCACGTCCTCGGCCGGCACCCCGGTGTCGCCGCCGGGGGCGCTCTGCGGCATGGCTTTGAAATCGTTCGCGCCGGGGCCGAGCTGGATGACGCGCGAGACGTGCTGCGGATGGGCGGCCGCGTACATCGCCACCACCTTGCCGAGGTACGAATAGCCGACCGGGATCACCTTCTCGGCCTTGAAGTGCGCGCGCACGGTCTCCAGATCGCGCACATCCTGCTCGATGGTCCAGGTCTGCTCGTCGGCGGCCCGCGTGGAGCGGCCGCGGTTGCGCGGGTCGTAGGAGATGATCGTGGCCACGTCGGCGAACTGGGTGAACTGGTCGTAGAGGGCGTGGTCGAGCGGGACGATCAGCGTGACCGGACCGCCGGCGAGCTTGCGGTAGTAGAGCTGCACGCCGTCGGGCGTCGGAACGTGCCCTTCCTCGAGCTTCGCCGTGGTCTCCGGGAGCGGCGCGCCGGGACTGCCGGGACCGTCGATGACGACCTTCCACGCCCCGTCGGCCTGCTTCTGCCAGACGGACGAGTAGTAGCCGATGTGTTTCCCCGCGGGGTCGTAGAGCGGTCCCATGGAGAAGCCGAGTTTGGCCCCGGCCATGATCTCCACGCGCTCCGGTCCCCAGCTGAACGGTGCGACGGGGACGTTGTCGAAGAAGCGCGACCAGCGGCTCACGATCTCGGGCTTGCCGCGCAGCGTGCCGAGGGCGCTGAGGAAGACCGCGTCCTCGGCGACGTAGGAGAAAAACTTCGCCTTGTCGCGGTCAGCGAACGCTTTGGCGAAGCCGATCTCCGCCTGGCGGACTTCTTCGGTGGCGTCGGCGAACGCGGGGAGGGTCATGGTGAGCGCAATCAGTAGCGCGATGGGTCGCATAGTCGACGAGTCTACAAGTCGTCGAGTCGTCGAGCCACTCATCGCTCGACGACTGGACGACTCGTCGACTGGACGACTCGCTGACTACCGCCGGAACAGATTCTTCAAAATGAAGATCGCATTCGCCGGCCGCTCGGCCAGGCGGCGCATCAGGTACGGATACCACTCCGAGCCGAAGGGGATGTAGACGCGCATGCGCCAGCCGTCCTTGACGAGCTGCTCCTGCAGGTCGCGGCGGACGCCGTAGAGCATCTGGAACTCGAACTGGTCGGGGCGGATGTTCTCGGCGCGGGCGAAGGCGATGGTGGCGTCGATCATCTTCGGGTCGTGGGTGGCGATGCCGTGGTACGTGCCGCTCTTGAGCAGGATCTGCATCAGCTTCACGAAATTGGCGTCGACGTCGGCCTTGGCCTGGAACGCGATCTCGGGTGATTCCTTATACGCGCCCTTGCAGAGACGGATGCGGATGTGCTGGTCGCAGAGGTCGCGCACGTCGCCCTCGCTGCGGTGCAGGTACGCCTGGATGACGGCGCCGACGTGGTTGGCATGGCCCGGCTGGCGATGGAGCTCCTGCACCATGTCCAGCGTCTTCTGGGTGTACGGCGAGCCTTCCATGTCGATGCGCACGAAGTTGTCGATGCGCGAGGCATGCTCGACCAGCTCGCTGGCGATCTTGCGCGACATCGGCTCGTCGACGTCGAGGCCCATGTGGGTGAGCTTCATCGACACGTTCGCGTCGAGCTTGCGCGCGGCCAGCTCGTCGAGCATCTGGTGATAGAGCTCCGCGCTGTGGCGGGCCTCCTCGAGATTGGTGACGTTCTCGCCGAGGTTGTCGACGCTGACGGACATCCCTTTGGCGTTCGTGGCCACGGTGGCCTCGAGGGCCTCCTCCACGCTCATGCCGGCCACGAAGCGGCCGGAGAGCCGGCGGCCGATGCGCGAGCGCTCCGCGACGGAGCGCAGCGTCTTGCTTTCGGAGAGTGCGATGAAAAACGCTCGGAACATGCGGTGAGGTCAGCTCGCCTTGGCGACGGCGATGGCACAGACACGGGACGCGCCGGCCCGGCGCAGCGCGGTGGCGCAGGCGCGGAGCGTTTCGCCCGTGGTGCAGATGTCGTCGATGACGAGAATCGATTTTCCTTTCACGCGGGATGAGGCGGCGAAAGCACCGCGGACGTTGGCCGCGCGGGCGCGTTTCGGCAGGGTGGACTGCGTGGCGCGCTCGCTCCGGCGTGTCAGCAGCGTCATATCACAAGCCGTACCGATCCGCCGTCCGAGAGCGCGCGCCAGGAGCTCGGCCTGGTTGTAGCCGCGCCTCCGCTCCCTGGCCTTCCCCATCGGCACGGCGGCCAGCGCGTCGAAGGCCAGGTCGCCGCGGACGCGCAGCGTCTGCTCGAGCAGCGACGCGAGCGCGTCATCGAGAAAGTCGTGGCGCCTGAACTTCAGCGCGGCCAGCACCTTCTCCATCGGGCCGCGATAGTCGCAGGCCGCCTCGCACCAGTCGAGCGGCAGCGGGTCGGCCAGGCACGGAATGCAGTGGAGGACCGGCGATCCTGCCTCCCCTCCGTCGGGCAGCGGCAGCGCGCAGGAGGTGCACTTCGGGCCGGCAATCCGAGGAAGCGCGGTCCAGCAATCGGCGCAGCAGGAGGCCGTGCGGTCGCGCCACGGCAGCTCTTTTCCGCAGGCGACGCACCACGACGGCAGAACGATTCGCAGCGCCTCGCGTCCTACTAACGTCAAGGCGCTGGCCAGCGTACGCACGCGCACATTCTAGAGGAGTCACGACTTTGAAGAACCAGAACCCATCTCGTATAGTGCCGGTCATGAAACGGACCCTGATCCTCCTCGTGCTGGTCGCCGGCACGCTGCCTGTCTTCGCCCAGAACACGGGCAATGAATTCGGCTTCATCGTGGGCGGCAGCCGCCGCTTCGTCGACAGCTCGAACGCGCGCTCGCTCGGCAACGAGGAAGACTGGATCGAGAGCAACTTCTCCTTCAGCAACACCTCGTACGAGCTGTACTGGTCGATTCCCATCGAGCCCGACCTCAACCTGGTCTTCAAGGGCGGCACGCTGCAGAGCGAGATCGCCATCCCGTACGAAGAGGTCGATCCCGACGCCGAAGAGCCGGGCACGATCGCCACGTTCCGCCGCGACGTGGCCGACGGCTCGGTGCACCACATCGGCGCGGTGGTGGAGTACGAGTTCGACGAGCCCTTCGGTTCCAGCGGCCTCTTCGCTGGCCTCGGCATGTACCGCCTGACGGCCCCCGGCGAGGACGCGCAGCAGACCTGGGGAGTCCACGCTGGCGTGAACTCCGACTTTCCGCTCTCGGCCCGCTACGGCGTCGTGCTCGAGGGCTCGTACCACTGGACGAAAGCCGAGTTCAACCAGCGCTTCATGACCGTGGGCGCCGGCCTGCGCGTGTCGTTCTAGGCAGGCCTTTTGCCCTCTAGTCGGACAGGGTTGCGCTCCGCAACCCTGTCTTTGAAGGAGGGAAAATGGCTCAGGATCAGAATCAGAAAAGCGGCCCCGGCTCCCGTCACGTCCGTGACGTGATGACCGCCAACCCCGAGTGCGTCAGCGACAAGGACAGCATCCGGGACGTCGCCAGGATCATGAAGGATCAGGACACCGGCGTCGTGCCGGTCGTGGACGGCCGGAAGATCATCGGCCTGATCACGGATCGCGACATCGTCGTGCGCGGACTGGCCGAGGGGAAGAACCTCGAGAACGTGCGCGTGAACGAGTTGATGACCAGGAGCGTCCGCAGCGTGCGTGAAGACGCGTCGCTGAACGAGGCTCTGGAACTGATGAGCAACGCCGAGATCCGCCGCGTGGCGGTGGTGAACGGCAACGACGAGCTCGTAGGCATCGTCTCCCTCGGCGACATTGCCAGCCAGGGCAACCAGGACGGCAAGGTCGGCAAGGCGGTCGAGCAGATCAGCGAGGCTCCGCCGAACAACTGATGATGGTGAGGACAGGCGGCGATCCTGCCTGTCCTTCGCTGTCATCCCGAGCGTGAGTCGAGGGACCCGGGCGGGTGGGCGGCACGCTGCCTGTCCCGAAGCTCACGCTGCGCGCCCCCGCCCGCCCGGGTCCCTCGACTCACGCTTGGGATGACAGAAGCGGAATGCCGCGCACGCCCGTGCCCGTTCCCCTCCGCGTGAAACGGTCCATCCTCCTCACGCTCGCACTCTCCGCCACCCTGCCGCTCTTCGCGATCGACGTCGATCCGAAGCTCGACAAGGCCATCCGCGCCAGCGTCCCGGTCTGCGCCGGCGTGAAGCTCACGTACGAAGCTTCGCCGATGAAGATGCCGCAGGGCTTCAAGGCGGTCATGGTGAAGATGGAAGGCGGCCGCCCGTCCTGCGGCGGCCAGCTCGTCGCCGTCACCTCCCCCAACGGCGGTTTCTTCCTCGGCCAGCCTTGGCCGATCGAGAGCGACGAGGGCAACACCCCCGAGGAGAAGCTGAAGAACTTCACCTACCGGGCCATGAACGAGCCGATGGCCGTGACCATCGAGCGCAAGGCCAACGAGGACGGCCTCTGGCCTGCCGCCGTGACGCAGACCACCGAGGCCGGGAAACTGACGCTGAGCGGGTTCGTCGATCCGGCCGGGAAAGTCTTCTTCTTCGGCAACTTCCGCCGCATGAACGCCGACCTGGCAGCGCAGCGCTCGAAAGCGTTCGATTCGTTTCTCGCCAGCTCGCCGGTCAAGGGGAAGGGCGACATCACCATCGTCGAGTTCTCCGACTTTCAGTGCCCGTCGTGCAAACGCTCCTCGGGCTACGTCGACCCGATCGTGAAGAAGCACGCGGACAGCGTCCGCTACGTCCGCTACGACCTGCCGCTGTCGGGGCATCCGTGGGCCTTCCCGGCGGCGCTGGCCGGCCGCGCCATCTACCGCCAGAAGCCGGATCTCTTCTGGGATTACAAGAAAGCGGTCTACGAGAACCAGGAGACGCTGAGCGCGTTCATGTTCTGGGACTGGGCCCGCAACTGGGCCGAGGACCACGACCTCGATCTGGCCAAATACGACGCCGATCTGGCCAACGCGGAGATCAGGGCGGAGATCCTCAAGGGCGCCGGCACCGCCTTCTCGAACGACGTGCGCTCCACGCCGACGTACATGGTGAACGGGGTCATCGTCGACGCGGGGGATGAGGGGAAGGCGCTGGCGGAGTACATCGAGAAGCTGCTGACTAAGTAGCCTGCCAGACGAGGTCGAGGAAGGCCTTGAGCATGCGGCCGGTCAATCCCCAGATCTCGTAGCGCCCGTAGCGGTAAAAGTAGGCTGGGAACTCTTTCTTCTGGAAGGGCACGTAGCGCACTTCGGGGTTGCGCACGTCGAGCAGCGCCTCGACCGGCACTTCGAACACTTCCACGACCTCGGATTCCTGCATGACGTAGTCGACCGGCTCATGGATGACGCCGACGAACGGCGCGACGAGGAAGCCGCTGTGGGTGATGACGTCGTCCAGCCGCCCGATCAGCTCCACGTGCCGCGCCGGGATGCCCACTTCTTCCTCGGCCTCGCGGATGGCGGCCTGCTCGAGCGACTCGCCGCCTTCGACGGAGCCGCCCGGAAAGGAGATCTGCCCGCTGTGCGCGGCCAGGTTCTCGGAGCGCTGGGTGAAGAGGATCGACCACCCCTCCCCGTTCCGGATGAGCGGGATGAGCACGCACGCGCGGCGATGCTGCGGCGCGTCGATCTCGATGGCCGGCCGCGCCGCGAGGATCCCGCGCAACCGCGCCAGGGCGGCGTCATCGAACACGAGCGGTCTCCCACGGCTCGGGAGGAAGCATCGGGACGTCCTGCAGGGCGTGGTAGAGGCGGATGGTGTCCGCCGGCGCTCGCTGCTCGAAGGGGATCTCCGCGGTCTCACCCGGATGAAGGTCTTTGGGAAGGGCGAGCCACTGGTCCTGCACGACCCGGTCGCCGTCGAAGAGCCGCGCGATGAGGCGGTACTCCGGCTGGGCGTAAGTGCGGGTGGGAAGGGTGGTGGTGCCGGCGTTGCGGATCACGAGGGAGTTCACGGACACGAGCTCGAGCTGGGGAAAGAGCGGTAACGCACGGAGCGCCGGCTTCCAGCCGGCCGGTCCGCTGGCTTCCAGCCGGCGGGGCGAGGGAGACGGCCGGCTGGAAGCCGGCGGACCGGCCGCCTGGAAGGCGGCGCTCCGTAAGGCCTCGAGATAGCCGTCGACCGTTTTTGCGAGCGATGCGTTCTCTTCGAGCCACGCTCGCTGACGCTCGCGCGGGTCGGGCAGGTCGGCGGTGAAGAACTCGACGAGCCGCTCCACCTCCCCCGCCCCCAGCGGCACTTTGAACACGACATCGTCCGGCAGCTCCGCGAACTGCGCGTAGTCGCTGACGGCGACGGGCTTGCCGGCGTCGAGGGCGCGGATCAGCGTCCCCGAGGTCTCCCCGGCCGACGGATAGCGGAGGTTCACGAAGCGATCGGCGATGGCGTAGTAGCGGGGAAAGTCGTCGTCGGCGACGTAGCCGGTCATGACGATGCCGTCGCCGCGCAGGGCCTCGACGTCGACGTTCGGCGCGGGCTCGCCGACGATGAGCAGCGCGAGCCGCGGATCTTTCGCCCGGGCGATGCGAAACGCCTCCAGCACCACCTCGGCGCGTTTGGCCGAGGTCAGGAAGCCGAAGAAGCCGATCACGCGCTGGTCCGGGGTGAACATCGTCCGTTCGAAGGTGCGCGTCTCCGGGACGTACGGGTGCGGGACGACGTGGATGGGTGTCGTCACGCCGAAGGAGCGCAGGCGATCGGCGGCGTAGTGGTTGTGGACGATGACGCTCCGGGCGCGTTGGGCCACTTCGACCGAGGCGGGCAGGAGGAAGTTGCCCATCTCGCTGTGCAGGCCGGCGGCGCGGCCGCGGGCCCAGGCCGCGCCGGCGGGGCCGTGATTCGCCTCCAGCGCCGCGACGTATGCCTCGGCGTCACCACGGGCCAGCGTCATCTCCACGATGAGGTGATGGAGCACGAGATCGTGCAGCACCACCACGCCCGGCCGCTGCATGGCCGCGGTGTAGATGAACTCGTGATGGGGGTTGTTGCCGAGCTGGTAGATGACGGCGTCGAAGTCGTCCAGTCGCCGGGTCGCCGAGTCGTCTAGGGACGAGAAGGCTTCGACGGCGACGCGTTGTGCGAGCGCGGGGAGGAGCATCGACGCGTAGTGCGCGACTCCGGTTTTCGCCGGCGGCAGCGGCGTCAGCACGGCGACGCGCATGAGTGCCTCTCCGATCTTGTTTCACTGGGTGACTTGCGAGCGCCGGGGGGCCGGATGCGAGCCGCCGCGACGAAGCGATGCGGTGACATCGTTGAGGAGCGGCGGCGAAGCAGACGGTCCGCCGCCGCCGCAAGACACCCGGTGAAACAAGATTGGAGAGGCACTAGTCCGCGGCTTTCCGCACCTGCGCGGCGAGCCAGGCCTCGATGAAACCGTCGAGGTCTCCGTCGAGGATGCGGCTCGGGTCGCCGACCTCGTATTGCGTGCGCAGGTCCTTGACGAGCTGGTACGGCTGCAGGACGTACGAGCGGATCTGCGAGCCCCAGCCGATGTCCTTCTTCTCGCCGGCCAGCTTGTTCTGCTCTTCCTTCTGCTTCTCCAGCTCCATGGCGTAGATGCGCGAGCGGAGCAGGCGCATGGCCGTGTCGCGGTTCTTGTGCTGGCTGCGCTCGTTCTGGCAGGTCACGACGATGCCGGTCGGCAGGTGCGTGATGCGGATGGCCGAGTCGGTGACGTTGACGTGCTGGCCGCCCGCGCCGGAGGAGCGGTAGGTGTCGACGCGCAGGTCCTTGTCGTTGATGTCGACCTCGATGGTGTCGTCGATGTCGGGCATGACCATCACCGAGGCGAACGACGTGTGGCGGCGCTTGGCGGCGTCGTAGGGCGAGATGCGCACCAGGCGGTGTACGCCCGTCTCGGCCTTGAGGTAGCCGTAGGCGTAGTCGCCGCGCACCATGACCGTGGCGCTCTTGAGACCCGCTTCCTCGCCGGCCTGGTAGTCGAGCATCTCCGTCGACCACCCCTTGCGCTCGCAGTAGCGTAGGTACATGCGCAGCAGCATCTCCGCCCAGTCCTGCGACTCGGTGCCGCCGGCGCCGGGGTGGATGTTGACGATGGCGTCGCGCAGGTCGTGCTCGCCGGAGAGCTTCATGGTCAGCTCGACGGCGTTGATCTCCGTCTCGAGCTGCGCCACGAGCGCCTCGATGTCGGCCTCGACGCTCTCGCCCTCTTTCTGGAAATCGAGGAGGACGCCGAGGTCGCCGGACTTGGACTCGAGCGACGACGAGGCGGCGATGCGCTTCTCCACGCGTGCGCGCTTGCGGCCGACGTCCTGCGCGGTCTCCGGGTCGTCCCAGAAGCCGGGCGCGGACATCTCACGCTCGATTTCGTCTAATGCTCTTCGCGCGCCGGCCGGGTCAAAGATAACTCCGTACGGAGTCGAGTCGGGTGCGCAGGTCTTCGATCTTCTCGGGAATGTCGTCTCGCATAGAACAGGGCGATGAGTACCATGAACGGGGGAGAATTGAAAATTGAAAATTGAAAACCGCCCGCCCCCGCCCGCGCGCCGGTTCTCCGTTTTCAATTTTCAATTTTCAATTCCCCCACCCGCCGTCTCATGAACAAGGCCACGACCACCCCCCCCACCGCCACCCACGCAAACCAATCCCCAAACCGCACATACCCCGTCTGCCCGGTCCGCGGCTCGAACTTCGCGTAGATGATGCCGTCGCGGCCCATGGGGATCCACGACTGCATCTGGCCGGTGGGGTCGATGAAGGCGGAGATGCCGGTGGTGCCGGCGCGGAGCATGTAGCGGTCGTCCTCCACGGCGCGCATGCGGGCCTGCCAGAGATGCTGCTCGGGTGCGGAGGTGCCGTCGTACCAGGCGTCGTTGGTGATCGTCACCAGCACGTCGGCGCCGTTACGGACCTGCGTGCGCGTGATCTGCGGAAAGACGACCTCGTAGCAGATGGCCAGGCCGTATTTCTGCTTCCCGGCCAGCGGCTCATCGTTCGTCCCGAACTCGAACGTGCCGACGGCGCGCACGAGCTTCTCGGCGAAGAACAGCACGCGGCGCAGCGGGACGTACTCGCCGAACGGCACGAGGCGGATCTTGTCGTAGTGGCCGATGGTCCGGCCGCCGCTGACGAGGAACGCGGAGTTCCAGAGGCTGGCCGGCCGGTTCGGATCGGTGGCCACGGACCCGAGGATGATGTCGACGTCGTACTGCCGCGACAGTTCCTCGATCGTGTCCTTGTAGAACGGCGTCTCGGTGTAGGAGAGCGGCACGGTGGACTCCGGCCAGACGATGATCTTCGCGCCCTTGTTCGCGGCCTCGACCGTCATGCCGGTCATCCTCCGGAAGATGGTCAACACATTGTCTTCATCCCAGCGCATCTCCTGGGAGATGTTCGGCTGCAGCAGCGCGGCGCTCACGGTGGGATTGCCGCGCGGGCGCACGATCAGCTTCGACGCCACCAGCCCCGTCCCCCACCACACCAGGATCAGGATGCCGAGGGCACCGGCGACGATCACGCGGGCGATCGGTTGGGCGGGCTGCGTCACGAACCATGCGATCACCACCGCCGGCAGCACGAGCAACGCGCCTAAAAAGTACGGCCCGGCGAAGCGGTCGAGCTGGACGAAGGCCGGATAGTCGATCAGCGCCGTGGCGATGAGGTTCCACGGAAAGCCGGTCAGGAAGTACGTGCGCACGAATTCGATGGCCGCCCATACGAGCGGAACGAGCAGCCACGGCGCGAAGCGCGTCCCGAGCCGGAGGCGCTTCACGATCCACGTGAACAGCGCGCCGTACAGGCCGAGATACGCGGACATGGCGATGAAGATCACGACGCCGGTCGCGTACGGGAGTCCGCCGTAGTGCGACATCACCCGCACCACCCACGGCACCATGATCAGCCACGCCGTCGCCATCGACGCCCAGCCGAGAAAGAACGCCTCCCGGTTCGTGCGCGCACGCACCACCGCGATCAGCAGCGGCGCGAGGGCGATGAACGCCAGCCAGCCCTGGGCGACGTTCGGGAAGGACCAGGCGAAGAGGGCGCCGGAGGCCAGGGCCAGTGCGAGGCGGGAGACCATTCGTCGTTAATCGTTGCTCGTTGTTCGGCGGGTGTGGTGTTGCGTGTCGCGGCACGAACTCCGGCCCACCGAAAGGCCCACCGGACGAGCAACGAACAACGCGTCACTCACTTCTTGAACAGCGCGTCGAACGCCTTGCGCGCGTCGTTCTCGCTCATGGGCTGCTTGCCCTTGTCGGCGGCGAGGTCCTTGACGATCTTCGGCTGGAAGAACGTGCATTCGTTCCTGGCCTGCTTGCCGACGACGCGGGCCGGGATGTTCACGCGGCACTCCCACAGCGTGGTCGTGTCGAAGTTGCGGCAGTTGCCGCAGGTGTGCAGGTCGGCGCCGCAGCCGTGGCAGGCGTCTTCGTGCGACAGCTCGCCCAGGGCGTGGCGGATCAGTCCGCACTTGTTGCATTTGAAGGCGTCGGGGCCGAAGCCGCCGGCGGTGCGTCCGCGCGGCGCGTCTTCGAGCCGCTGGCGCGGCGGCTCCATCGGGGTACGGGGGGGGCGCTGCGACGAGCCGCCGCCGGAGCGGTTGCTGTATCCGCCGCCTCCATCCTGATATCCACGATGCTTGTACTTGCGATCGTCACTCAATTTTGATTCACCTCGAGAGAAAGAGCCATAACGCTCCGGCGATGACGGCGATCGTGATCAGGGAGAAGATCACTTTGATCGCCAGCTTGGCCAGCTTCAACACGATCCAGAGGACGAGGATGGCGATGAGCAGGACGAGGAGCTCGGAAGCGCTCGGCATTGGGGCTTGCGGTTAGTGTAACAACGTTTTCTACGGAAACTAGTCCACGAAGGTTCCGACTTCACGGGAAGTTCCCACCTTCGGCGGCACGACCAGCGTCGGATCGTTGGTGCGATTCTCCGTGATCGTGTAGAACGGCACGGCCGCTCCGGTCACCGAGACGATCAGCAGATGCCCCGGCTCGAGGGTCTTCCCGACGAAATCGGCGATGCTCTTCATCTCCATCCAGCCGGCCGGGAAGTTGAGCTCGCGCTGCCCGTCGAGCTGCCCGTTGGCACGCTGGAAGACGATCGACACGCGCGTGGCCTCGAGGGTGCGGATGCCCATGTTCACGCGGAAGCGGTCGTCGGGGATGCGCAACTGGAACGACGGCGGCCGGAGATAGTCGTACGGCACGACCGGCGTGGCGAACGTGCCGAACGTGCCGAGAGAGGTGTCGTTGTAGAGGCGGACCTGGGTCTGCGGGATGCGGTCGAGCGAGTCGGCGTCGGGGATGATCTCCAGCGAGCCGAGGCCGCTCTGCCCCATGGCGGCGACGACGTCGTCCCACGCCAGGACGCGCACGTCGACGAAGGAGTACGGCATGGACGGATCGCTGTCGGAGGCTATCTTTCCCGCGGGATGGAAGACGATGCGGCCCTTCTCCGAGGCCAGGCCGCGCAGCTCGAGCGACGTGCGGAACTGCCCGCCGAACGCGCCGGGCGTGGAGCCGACCACCGGCAGGATGGCGCGGCGGGTGAACTTGCGGAAGGCTTCGTCGACCGGCAGCGTGACGTCGATCGAGCCGGTACAGGCGTCGTTCCACGTGGCCATCAGGCGCACGCCCGCTTCGACTTCGGCGGTGACGATGTAGCGCACGGTGACGGCGGAGCTGGCGCGCTCGTCGACGTCAATGAAGGTGTTGCGCGTCGACGAGTACTCGGGCGCCTTGAGGTCGCCGAAGGTCTTGAGGATGGTGTAGCGGTTCGCGCCGGAGACGCTCTTCCACCGCACCTGGCCGCTTTCATAGCGCAGCTCGAGGTCGCAGTACTCCGCGGACGCAGGAAGAACGAGAAGGAGAGAGAGGACGAGGAGAGTGGGTTTCACGCGGGGAGTTATTGTACGTTAGAGGTGACGGGCAGGTTGCTGGTTACTGAGCCGAACGTTTTCATTGGAGCCACGAAGGGAGACGACGGGAGGCCTCCGGCGGCGGGCCGGTGCGACCGGCGGCGCTTGTTGTGCCCATGTCGTCGCGCAAAACACGTGTTTCGTCGACAGGCGTGCGTTCAGGCTGGGCCAACAAGCGCCGCCGGTCGCACCGGCCCGCCGGAGGCCCCCGGTCGTCTTTCTTTTGCGGGACTCCGATGAGAGCGTTCGGCTCAGCAACTAGAAACCAGTCACCAGTCGCAGCGGCTGCTCCACGAACTGGCGCAGCGTCTTCAGGAACTCCGCACCGGTCGCGCCGTCGATGACGCGGTGATCGCAGGACATCGTCACCTTCATCCGGTCGCGGACGACGAGCTGGCGGTTCGCATCCGCTACCGGGCGGGCCTCGGCGGCGCCGATGGCGAGGATGGCGGCGTTGGGCGGGTTGATGATGGCGGTGAATTCTTCGATGCCCCAGGCGCCGAGGTTCGAGATCGTGAAGGTGGAGTGCTGGTATTCGTCCGGCTTGAGCTTGCGGTTCTTGGCCTTCTCCGCGAGGGCGCGCACTTCCGTGGCGATCTCGAGGACCGATTTCTGGTCGGCGTTGCGGATCACCGGTGTGATCAGGCCGTCGGCGGTGGCCACGGCCACGCCGATGTGGATGTCGCCGTGCTGGGTGATGGCCTCGTCGCCCCAGCTGGCGTTGATGTTCGGATGCTGCGCCAGCGCGAGGGCGATGCCGCGGATGAGGAAGTCGTTGAGGCTGACCTTCGAGCCGGTCATCTCCACCATCTGCTGGCGCATGGAGACGAGGTTCGTCACGTCGTAGTCGGCGGTCAGGTAAAAGTGCGGGATCGGGCCGGTGCTCTCCGCGAGGCGCTTGGCGATGGTGCGGCGCATGGCGGTGAGCGGGATGGTGGTCGTACCGCGCGGCTCGTAGTGCACCGCGGCGACCTGCGGGCGCGGGGCCTCGGGTTTCGCGTCGCTCGTCTGCGCGTTCTTGATGTCGGCCGCGATGACGCGTCCGCGCGGGCCGCTGCCCTGCACCTGGTCGAGGTTCACGCCCATCTCGCGGGCCATGCGCCGCGCCAGAGGAGAGGACCGCTTGCGATCGCCCGGCTCTCCGGACGCCGGCTCGGCCGGCTCCGGCGCGGTGCGGTCACGGCGCGGGCCGCGCTGCTCGATGGCCTCGTGGTACTCGCCGGTGGTGTGCTTGACGCTTTCTTTTTTGTCGGTGGAGCGGCGCTGCTGCGGCTCGTCCGCTTTCGCTTCTTCTTTCTGCGGCTCTTCCTTCGGCGATTCCGCTTTCGGTTCAGCTTTCGGCGCTTCCGCCTTCGCTTCTTCCTTCTCGGCTTCCTTCTCACCGGGGGCGAGGATCTTCACGAGCACGTTCCCCACCGGGACCATGTCGCCTTCCTTCGCCTGATGCGCGCCGAGCGTGCCGTCGGCCTCGGCCTCGAGGTCGAGGTTGACCTTGTCGGTCTCGATCTCGGCGACCGGCTCTCCCCGCTTCACCGCATCGCCCGGCTGTTTGTACCAGCGGACGACTTTCCCCTCGGTCATCGCATCGCCCGCTTTGGGCATGATCACTTCAGACATAGTTCGCTTCGCTCACTCGGAGGAAAGAGGAAGGAGGAAAGAGAAAAGAGGTCGCGCGGCCTCTCCTCTCTTTCCTCTTTCCTCTTTCCTCTTTTCTCTCATTCGGCGACGTACATCACCTTGCGAATGCCACGCAGGATGTGTTCCTCGTGCGGTACGGCCAACAACTCCAGATTTCGCGCGTACGGCATCGGCACGTCTTCGCCTGTCACTCGATAGACCGGGGCGTCGAGGTCGTCGAAGCAGGCCTCGGTGATGCTGGCCGCGATCTCCGCGGCCGCGCCGAACGGCTTCCACTGCTCCTGCACGACGACGGCGCGGTGCGTCTTTTCCACCGAGGCGTAGACCGGGTCCATGTCCAGCGGGCGGAGCGTGCGGAGGTCGATGACCTCGCACTCGACGCCCTCGTCCTTCGACAGCTTGTCCGCCACCGCGAGCGAGAGCTGCAGCATGCGGCTGTACGAGACGATGGTCACGTCCTTCCCCTCACGTGCGATACGCGACTTGCCGAAGGGCACGGTGAAGTCCGGATCGTCCGGCACTTCGCCCTTCATGCCGTACAGCGCGGCGCTCTCGAGGAAGATCACCGGATCCTTGCCGCGAATGGCCGTCTTGAGCATCCCCTTCGCGTCCGCCGGCGTCGCCGGTGCGACGACGTGGATGCCGGGGAAATGCGCGTAGAACGACTCGAACGACTGGGAGTGCTGCGCGGAGAGCTGCACGCCGACGCCCTGCGGTCCGCGGATGACCATCGGCACGTCGACCTGTCCGCCGGAGAAGTAGCGCACCTTGGCGGCATGGTTGAGGATCTGGTCCGCGGCGACGATGGCGAAGTTCATCGTCATCATCTCCACGATCGGACGCAGGCCGAGCATGGCCATCCCGACCGCGGTCCCGGCCATCCCTGCCTCGGCGATGGGCGTGTCGATGACGCGCTTCGGGCCGTATTTCTTCAGCATGCCCGCGGTGATGCGGAACGTGCCCTCGTAGACACCGATGTCCTCACCCATGATGAGGACCTTCGGGTCGCGGTCCATCTCTTCCATCATCGCGTCGCGGATCGCGTCGCGGTAACTCTTCTCACTCATGTTCGCTCTCTCGCACGGGCCGCGGCTGATGCTCCGCGACGACGTCTTCGAACAACTCGTGCGGCTCGGGCTGCGGCGATTCTTCGGCGAACCTGACCGCTTTCGCCGCGACGTCGATCGCCCACTCGTCCATGGCCTTCACGTCGTCGTCCGACACAGCCTCCGACAACCGCTCGCGCAGGATGTTGATCGGGTCGCGCTGGCGGTGCTTCTCCACTTCTTCCTTCGGCCGGTACGGCTGCAGGAGGTCGGCCGCGCCGTGGCCGGAGAAGCGGTACGTGTTCACTTCGATGCAGAACGGCTTGCCGGTCTCGCGCACCTGTTGCACGACGCGGTCGGCGACCTCGCGCACGGCGAAGATGTCCTGGCCGTCAACCCTCTCGGTCGGGATGGCGTAGGCGCGGACGCGGGCGGAGAGGTCGGTCAGCGCGGAGTGCCGCTCGACCGAGGTGCCCATGGCGTAGCCGTTGTTCTCGATGATGAAGATGATCGGGCACATCCCCTGGTGACCCCAGAGGCCGGCCATGTTCATGGCCTCGTGGAACGAGCCGATGTTCATCGCCCCGTCGCCGAAGTAGCAGACGGCGATGCGCTCGGTGTCCTGGTAGCGCAACGCGTACGCGGCGCCCGCGGCCAGCGTGAGATGCCCGCCGACGATGCCGTAGCCGCCGTACAGGCCATGTTCGACGTCGAAGAGGTGCATCGAGCCGCCTTTGCCCTTCGAGACTCCGGTGCCTTTGCCGAACAGCTCGGCCATGACTTTGTTGGGGTCGGAGCCAAGGGCCAGGGCCTGGGCGTGATCGCGGTAGCCGCAGAAGACAATGTCGCCTTCGTCGAGCGCGCTGATGATGCCGGAGGCGGCGGCCTCCTGCCCGATGTAGACGTGGAGGTAGCCGCCGATCTTACCCTTGCGGAACTCGCGCTCGGTAGCCTCTTCGAAGCGGCGGATGAGGATCATCTGCCGCAGCAGCTCGGTCCACTCCGGCGCACCCGCCGGGTCAGCGACCGCGGAACTGGTTTCTCTCTTTGCTTTTGCCATCGTTTCCGCACGGCAGAAATGCACAACGTACGCCGTGGCGGCGGATTCTATGCGCTGGCCGTCGCAGGTTGCTAGTTTCGGAGCGCGGCGGTGACAGAAACGCTTTCATGAGAGCCACGCAAAGAAAGACGACCGGCGGGCCTCCGGCGGGCCGGTGCGACCGGCGGCGCTTGTTGGCCTGGCCAGGATGCACACCTGTCGACGAAACACGTGTTTGCGCGGCGACCTGGGCACAACAAGCGCCGCCGGTCGCACCGGCCCGCCGGAGGCCTATGGTCGTCTCTCTTTCGCGGCTCCCATGCGAGCATCCTGCTTAGGCCGGCGCCAGCTCCGCGATCCGGGCCTCGACCTCGTCGATGACGTAGTCCGGCGTCGAGGCGCCGGCCGTCAGGCCGATGACCTTCGCGTCGCGAAACCATTCCGGGTCGAGATCGCCCGCCCCCTGCACGAGGTACGACGGCTTCGACTCGCGGCAGATCTCCCAGAGGTGCTTCGTGTTCGCGCTTTTGGTGCCGCCGACGACGACGATCAGGTCGACTTCCGGATCGTGCGCGAGCAGCCGTGCGGCGTCCTGATTCTGTTTCGTGGCGTAGCAGATCGTGTCCGCGCGCTCGACCTGCACGCCGCGGCGCTCGATGATCTGCACGACGTCCTCGAGCTCCTCGGCGTTGAGGGTGGTCTGGTAGAAGACTTTGATCTTCGCGTACCGCGACCAGTCCACCGCCAGCGCGTCCCCGGCCGTCGAAACGACGTGATACGCGGCCGGATCGAGATCGTGGGTGTAGCCGATGACCTCGCGGTGCTTCGGGTCGCCGATGAAGACGAGGTGATCCCCCTCGGCCAGCGCGGCCTGCGACTCGCGATGGAGGTCGTAGACGAACTTGCAGGTGGTGTCGACGACCTTCAGCCCGGCCGACCGGGCGCGCTCGTGAAATGACGGTGGAACGCCGTGCGCGGAGAAGACGCCGGCCGCCTCGTCGACGGCCGCGAGGTCGGCGACCGTCCGCACGCCGAGCTTTTCCATCTCCGCGACGACGCGCTCGTTGTGCACGAGCTGCCCGAGGACCGCGCCGCGGCTGCCGCCGGCGGCGAAACGCCGGACCTTCAGGTCGGCGATGCGCACACCGGAACAGAAGCCGTATTTCTCAGCGCGTTTGACCGTGCGCGCGCTCATGACTCCACCACCTCACTGTCCTTCTGCTGTCCGGCAGTGAACCGGCCGCTCTGAGTGGAGCGAATGTCATCGAGCGTCTGCTCGTGAATGGAGTGAGGGATGGCGGAAGGTCGCGGCACGGACACCAGCGTGCCACCAAGCGCTTTGTGTAACAAAGCTGCTGAATGCCGGCCGCTACGCCTCCTGCGTCTCGTCCAGCTTCGTCCCGCGCGCGATGAACCAGAGCGCGACGAGCGCGAGCAGGGTGCCGTTCACCGCCAGCGCGATCGTGATCGACCAGCGCTGGGCGACGTAGCCGGCGATCAGGCTGCCGAGGGGCATGCCGCCGCGGAAGGCGAGCATGAAGATCGACATGACGCGGCCGCGCATCTGGTCGTTGGTGGTGAGCTGCACCAGCGAGCTGTAAAGCGCGATGACGCCGACGATGCAGGCGCCGGCGAGGAACGCGATCACGTGCGAGAGGAGGAGATTGCGCGAGAAGGCGAAGCCGACCAGCAGGCAGGCGAACGCGAGCTGCAGCTCGATGGCGATCTTTCCCTTGCGCGGGCGGTGGGCGGTGGCGGCGACGAGCAGCGCACCGGCAACCGAGCCGCTGCCGTACGTGGCGATCATCCAGGCGAAGCCGCTGGCGCCGAGACCGAAAATCTTCGAGGTGTAGAACGGCAGGAGGGTGATGATCGGCATGCCGAGGAACGTGCCGGCGAAGGCGAGGAAGGTCAGGATCATCAGTTTCGGGCGGCTGGTGACGAAGCGGAACCCGGCCCGCATCTCGTCCATCATCCCGCCCTGCGCCTCGGTGCGGCTGACCTGCGGCGTGCGGATCAGCAGCAGCGCCACGATCACGGCCAGGAACGACAGTCCGTTCAGCCCGAAGCAGATCGCAGCGCCGAAGGCGGCCAGCGCCAGTCCGGCCAGCACGGGCCCGATCACGCGGGCCAGGTTGAACTGCATCGAGTTCATGGCGATGGCGTTCGGCATGTCCTCCCGCTTGACCAGCAACGGCAGCAGCGAGATGTACGCCGGCCCGCTGAACGACTGCGCGCTGCCGGTGAGGAACGACAGCAGCAGGATGTGCCACACCTCGACGTTGCCGGCCCAGATCAGCGCGGCAAGGATGAAGGCGAAGCTCATCTGCAGGTACTGCGAGAGCAGCATGATCTTGCGGCGGTCGATGCGGTCGGCGATCACGCCGCCGAAGAGCGAGAAGACGAGCATCGGGCCGGTCGAGAGAAAGCCGTCGACGCCGAGGAGGAAGGCGGACTGGGTCATCTGCAGGACGACCCAGCCCTGGGCCACGGTAGCCATCCAGGTGCCGGTGGTGGAGGTGAACGCGCCGATCCAGAGCAGGCGGAAGTCGCGGTACGAGAGGGCGCTGAAGGTGCGCGCCAGCCGCCCGCGCGGCGGCGGCGGTACGGCATCACTCTCGAGACATTCTTCCTGGGGGAGAGAGGTCATGCTCTTAGTTTCAGACGCGCCGCGGTGCCCGCCGTGTGGGCGTGGCAGATGGCGATCGCCAGCGCATCGGAGGCGTCGGCGGACATCTTCAGCGACGCGCATCCGGGAAGCAGCATGCGGACCATCTTCGCGACCTGTTCCTTCTCCGCCCGGCCGTAGCCGACCACCGCGCTCTTGACCGAGCTCGGCGCGTATTCATAGAGATCGAGGGCCGCGGAGCGCGCGACCAGCAGCACGACGCCGCGCGCATGCGCGAGCTGGATGAGACTCTTGACGTTCTGTCCGGCGAACGGCGTCTCGACCGCGCACTGGATGGGCCGCGTGCGGGCGATGACGTCGCGCAGTCCGTCATGGATGACGCCCAGCCGCTCGGACAGCTCGGCCCCGCGCCGCGTGTTGATCGAGCCCTGCTCGACCAGCGTCAGCTTCCCTCTCTCGTAGTCGATGACGCCAAAGCCGGTACACACGGAGCCGGGATCGATACCGAGGATTCGCACTGTCTCGATTATCGCAGACGTTGCGCGTTACTCGTTGCTCGTTGCTCGTTGCTCGTTGTGCGTTGCTCGTCAGGGGTGCCTCTTGGCGAGCAGCACCTCGAACGAGCAACGAGCAACGTTCACCGAGTCACTTCCAGAACCGCACCTCATAGATCGGCCGTCCCTCGGCGCGATACTTGGCCTCGTAGTTCGTCCGCGGCGGGTCGTCGGGGCGTACGCGGCGCTCGGCGCGGAACTCGGCCTCGATGCGCGGCGCGGCGATCTCGAAGTACTCCTGGTGGTCGGTGACGTAGATCGCCGAGCCGCCGTCGACGAGGACGCGGCGGATCTCGCGCAGGACTTCCTCGCGGATGATGCGGCGCTTCTGCTCCTTCTTCCGCGGCCAGGGGTCGGGAAAGTAGATGTGCAGCTCGGCGATCGAGGCGCCGGGGATCATGTCGCGCAGGACCAGGAAGGCGTCGTGGTTGATCAGCCGCACGTTGGTCAGATGACGCTTGAGGACGCGGTCGCGGATGAGGCGGTGGTAGTGCAGCGATTTCTCGATGCCGATCAGGTTGAGGTCCGGGCGTTCCATGGCGGTGCCGATGAGGAACCTCCCCTTCCCCGACCCGATCTCGAGGATGACGGGGTGGGCATTGCCGAAGAGTTGCCCGAGGTCGAGACGGTGGAAGCCGGCCTCGCGGGGGTTGATGACGAGCTGCGCTTCATTCATGCGGCGCGAACCATACTTGATGGCGCGGCCTCACGCCTCCGCGACGCGCCAGAACGGCGTGGCGTCGACCATGCGCACGATGGAGACGAGGATCGCGGGATTCTGACGCAGTCGCGAACGGATCCACCGCACGAAGCGCATGTCGCCGCCGGCATCGCCGTGCGCTTGGAGGTGCGCGAGCCACGCGTCTGGATCGCCGCCGAAGACGCGGACGAGGACGTGATAGCGGATGAACTCCGCCACGACGGAGCCGTCGCCGGTGGGCATGGCCACGACGTTGCTCGGCATCTCGGTCGTGCGGCGCCGCGCGCGTTTGCGTGCGGTGCTCCGCGTGTAGAGCTCGACGATGTGCTCCACGGTCAGCCCGGCATCCTCACCGCGCCGCTCGACGCGCGTCGAGACCGCGGTCACGCGCAGCTTCCGGACGACGTCGCCGACGGCCGGCGCCGGAAAAGGATGACGCCTCACGCGGCGCGTGAAAATCTCCGTCCGGCTGCCGGGCGCGAAGACGACCAGCACGTATAAGTTCCTGATTTCCCTGAGCTTGACTCCTATTCGTGTCACTCGAGCACCCTCTTACACGGAGTGTGCGGAAATCCATGTTTACCTACCTCCATCCCGTGTTAAGGTCCAAAAAAAGACATGACTGTGTTGCCGAACGCTCGCGTCGACGATCAGCTTTTCGAGGCCGTTTACACGCAGTACTTCGACCTCCTGCAGCAGATCGCCGTCTTCAAGTTCCAGGTGCCGGACTCGGACGCCGAGGGGCTCGTCCACGATGTGCTGATCAGCTATCTGCGGAAGTCGCACGAGATCATCGACCTGCGGTCGTGGCTGATCGGTGCGATCTGCTTTGCCAGCCGCCACTACTGGCGCCTCAATGGCCGCACGAGCGGCGTGGAGGCGGGAGAGCTGGAGGCGGATCGCGTCGATCCGGCGTCGCTGCGCATCCTCGACAGCCTCCCCGACCAGCTCGCGGCGCGCGAAGCGCTGGAATGTCTCGCCCCCCGTTGCCGGGAGATCCTGCACATGCGCTATTTCGAAGGATGCACCGTCGCCGAAGTCGCGGCGCGGCTCGGCGTGAAGACCAAGCACGCGCAAAAGCTCATCTCCAAGTGCCTGCGCCGCGCGGAGAAGCTCTACGGGCAGAAGGGACAGGGACGATGAAGCGCGGCCCCGATCCCGCCCGCGTGTCCGAATTCGCCGAGACCGGAAGAAAGCTACAACGGGAGCGCGAGGAAGTCGCGAACGCCGTCGATCGATTGCTGCGCGACACGCCGCGCGAGCGCTGGTCGGAGCTGGCGAAGCGTGAAGAGCTCCGCAGCTCCGGCGCGCTGGATAGACTCGGCCTCTCCGTCACGCAAGCCCTCGGACGCGATCCGCGCCACGCGCTGGCCATCGCGGAGCTTGCCACAAGCGTTGCAGAGTCGCTGCCGTCCGGTGCCTATCCCGTTCTTGTCATTGCGCAGTTGCGTGCGCACGCATACAAGGATCTCGGAAAAGCGTTCCTCTACCTCGGGCGCCTGCCGGAAGCGCTGGCCGCCGTAGACCGCGCCGATGCCTGCATCGCCGAGTTCGGGGCGCTGGAGCACGACCGGGCGATCGTCGACGTAGTCCGCGCGACGATGCTGCACGAAGCGAATCGCTACGATGAAGCGTTCGCCCTGCTGACCAGGTGCAAACAAATTTTCCGCGCCTACGGCGATGACAAGCGGCTTCTGATGTGCGGTATCTCGGAAGGCGTCCTGCTGCACCGGATGCGGAAGTACCGCGAGGCGCGGGAAGCGTATCTGTTGCTGCTTGCGACGACCTCGGAGTCGGGTGACCGCGAGGCCGTGGCGTGTCTGCACAACGCAATCGGGCATTGCTCCGTAGAACTTCAAGACTTTGCGGCTGCCGAGGCGAATCTCTCTCGTGCGATCGAACTGCTTCACGCCCTCGGCCAACCACTACAAGCCGCGAAGGCGGAGCTTGGACGTGGCCGCATGCTGGTACGCAAAGGCGAGATCCAACGCGGCATTTCGCATCTGCAGCCGATTCGCGCCGATTTTCTGCGGCACGAGATGACCGAAGAGGCGGGACTCTGCGGTTTGGAAGTTGTCGAGGCGCTGCTACTCGATGGTGCGGCCGAGAAAGCGGAAGCGCTGGCGAGAGACATTACCGGCGAGTTCACCGCCGCCGGCCTGAACACGCGTGCGATCACCGCTTTGGCATATCTCCGGGAAGCGATCGCGGCTCGTCGCGCGTCCGTCAGCCTGGTAACTACCGTGCGCGAATATATCGTCTCGCTCCGGACCTCTCCGGAGCGAGAGTTCGCCATCGTGGGATGAGCTCAAGGCAAGGGGACGATGAGTCCGTCACCGAGCGATTTGATGATCTTCTTCACGACCTTCACGATGGGATTCCCCTTTTCACGAGGTCCGCGCGGCTCCCGCGGCTCAGCCGACACCCCCAACGCCAACACCGTCATCACCGCGACGACAGCCACACCACGGACACACGAATTGAATACACGACGCATAAGCCCTCCTCGACCAGCTCACGGCCGGCCGTTTCAAAGTTGGGAGGGCGCCCCCTATCTCGCGGTGTGACGGAAGTGGCACTTATGCCCCCATCGGGATGTGCAGTGAAGTGCACGAGGACGTTCCAGTGAGCGACAACGCACGAAGCTAAGCAGAACGCTCGCACAACACCAACGGAACGCCGGCGTCCTCATCCGCGGAACGTCATGGGAGTGCGGCGGCCTTGCGCGCTACTGCGAGCGCCCGAATTGGAAAGACTTCCGTAAGCGGAGCGTGCGGGGGCTATGGACTGCGGCGGCCGCAGACGCCGCTTTCACTGCCGTTCGTGGTGCGGAATCGCTGTGGCACCGAAGGCAGTGAAAGCGGCGCCTGCGGTCGCCGCAGTCCATAGCCCCCGCCCGACCGGGTCAGTACGCGTCGTAGACTGCACTGGTACGAAGCACATGGCATCGGAAAGAAAGAGATCAAGTTCAAAAAGCCCGTCGGTGGCAGATAAAGTCGGCGCGACGCGAGGCGGACAGCATTTCGCTGTCTGCGTGCGGAATGACGATTACCCGGCGTCGCTCGAGCTGAGAAAGCTCTACCGCGTACTCGACGACGACTTCGCGACCGGGCACGGATTGATTCGAATCATCGACGAGTCGGGCGAAGACTATCTATAGCCGGCCGAGTTTTTCGTCCGCGTGGCGCTTCCGTCTTCGATCGAGAAGACCTTGGCGAAAATCGCGTAAACAGTCCTACCCCAGATCCCCCCACAACCGCACATACGTCTCGTACCGCGCCGCGTTCAGATCCCCCGCCTCCACCCGTTCCTTCACCTCGCAGTCCGGTTCGTGGACGTGGGTGCAGTTGGTGAAGCGGCAGGTTTCGGACGGCTCGTCGAACTCGGGGAAGTAGTCGCGGAGGGAGTCGCGGTCTAGGTCCCAGAGGCCGAACTCGCGGATGCCGGGGGTGTCGATGAGGTAGGTGCCGCCGCCGAAGTCGTAGAGCGTCGAGGCGCTGGTGGTGTGGCGGCCCGTGGCGCGCTTGCGATGCAGGGTGTTCGTGGCCAGTTGCAGCGACTCGTCGAGGGCGTTGAGGATGGACGACTTGCCGACGCCGCTGTGGCCGACCAGCGCGGCCATCTTTCCCTCGACCTGCGCGCGCAGCGCCTCGAGCCCCTCCCCTGTCTTCGTCGAGCAGCCGATGATCGGGACGCCGAGGTCGAGGTACGGCTCGAGCTTGGGCATTTCCTCTTCACGCTCGCCGGCGTCGAGCAGGTCCACTTTGTTGATGCAGAGCACCGGCTGCGCGCCGCCGCGCTGGATAGCGATCAGGTAGCGGTCGATGAGCCGCGGACGCAGCGACGGCGCCTTCAGCGAGACGACGTGGATCACCACGTCGACGTTCGCCGCGATGAGGCGCTGCCGGTGCGCGTGCAGCGGATCGGGCCGCGCCAGCACGGTGCGCCGCGGCAACACCGCCGCGATGCGCGGACCGCCCGCATCCTCCGAGACCCGCACGCGGTCGCCGACGGCGAGCACGCTCTTCTGCCGCACGGCCAGCTCGGGCGGCACGATGCAGTCGACCTCCTCGCCGTCGCGGAAGACACGGCAGCGCGCGGAGGAAACGCTCATGACGATGGCCGCGGTCTCGTGCTCCCCTTCCTCGGCGTCGAGGGCCATCGCCGGCGCGGCGTCGAAATCGGAGACGCTTTCCCGCTTGCGGGCGTGCCCGTGTTTGTCGAGGAGGGTGTCCCAGTTGTCTTCGGTGAGGCGCTGCGCGCCCGCGTCGCCTCGCTTCTTCCGGAATGGTTTTTTCGGCCGCATGCTCGTCCGGGACTATAGGTTACAATCCGCCCCAGCGTCCAAATCAGGAGCCCCCACAACTTGGAGAAACCGCGCGTCCTGGTGGCGGACGACAACGAAGCGACGTGCACTCTGCTCACCGCTCTGCTGCACACCGACTTCGTGGTCGAGACCGCGAACGACGGCCATGAAGCGATCGAGAAACTGAAGAGCAGGCAGTACGCGGCGATTCTGCTCGACCTGCTCATGCCGGTTGCCGACGGTTACGCCGTCCTCGACTTCCTCAAAAGTGAGGCTCCGCACCTCCTGCAGCGCGTGGTCGTCGTGACGGCCGCGCTTTCCCCGCGCGAGACGCAGCGCGTGAGCACCTACAAGACGTGCGCCGTGGTCCGCAAGCCGTTCGAGGTGGAGGAACTGCAGTCGATCGTCCGTCAATGTGCGGACCTCACCGGCGGCGACTCGTTCCTCGGCCGTCCGCTGCTCTCCGGCGGCATGATCCTGCTGCTCGCCGACCTCATCGTGCGGCATTAGGACGACCGGAGGCCTCCCGTCGTTCTCTGATGCGAACGCTCAGAGCTTGAGGAGCGCGATGAGGGGGGCGCCGGCGACCATGGTCGCGACGGCCATCGTCTCGAAGGGGCTGCGGCCGCGGATCTCGGCGCAGGAGGCCACGACCTCCGCCAGCTCGATCGGGTCGAACGGCTTCTTCACCACCCCGTGGATCTTTCGCGAGTCGAGACGGTCCAGGACCGCGCGGCCCGCACCGCTGACCACCAGCACCACCGGCGGATTCGTCTCGTGGTCGATCGCGTCGAGGACCGCGAAACCGTCGATGCCCGGCATCATCAGATCGAGCAGCACCACCGCGTAGCGATGTTCGCGCAGCAGGTCGATGGCCGAAGCGGCATCGGGAGCGGCATCGATCTGGAGCTCCTTGCGCCGCAGCGATGCCACGAGCAGGTGCCGCATCTCCGGGTCGTCGTCGCAAATCAGAACACGTCGATATTGCTCGATCATCGAATGCCCACCACCTCGAAGCGCGCGATACTGCCTCCACGTCACTCCAATGTCAATCTCGACCCTTTGCTCCCCGCCGTTGCGATCGGGACATGCAACATCGCCTGCAGCGCCTGCTCGAACTGCACCGCGGTGAGCGGCACGCTGTAGAGAAAGCCCTGCATTTCCGCGCAATTTTCGCGCCTGAGAAAATCGAGCTGCTCCTGCGTCTCCACGCCTTCCGCGATCACGCGCAGATTCAGTGCGCGTGCCATCGAGATCACCGCGGAGATGATCGCCGCGTCGTCATGCGTCAGATCGCGGACGAAATCCTGGTCGATCTTCACCGTGTCGATCGGGAAGCGCTTCAGATAGCTGAGCGACGAGTAGCCGGTGCCGAAGTCGTCGATCGAGATGCGGATGCCCATCTCCTTCAGGCGGTTCAGGATCGACAGCGTCAGCTCCGCGTTCTGCATCGCCGTCGACTCCGTGATCTCCAGGTCGAGGAACTTCGGCGGGAACTTCGTCTCGGCGAGGATGTTCTCGACGGTCGTCACCAGATCGCGGTCCTGGAACTGGCGTGGCGACAGGTTCACCGCCACGCGCAGCCAGGCGTGTCCCGCGTCGTGCCACGCCTTCATCTGCCGGCAGGCCGTGCGCAGCACCCACTCCCCCACCGGCACGATGAGCTGCGTCTCTTCCGCGAACGGGATGAACTCCTCCGGCCCGATCAGCCCCTGGTCCGGATGCTGCCACCGCAGCAGCGCCTCGGCGCCGACGACACGGCCCGACGCGATCTCCACCATCGGGTGGTAATGCACGACCAATTCGTCGCGCTCCAGCGCGCGATGCAGAGCCCGCTCCATTGCCAGCCGCCCCTCGGCCGGCTGCGCCTTCACCGCGGCGGCGAACTGATAGTTGTCGCGCCCGAGCTCCTTCGCCCGGTACATGGCCCGGTCCGCGTTCTTGAGCAGCGACTCCGCGTCGATCCCCTCCTCGGGGAAGACGGCGATGCCGATCGACGTCGTCACGTACAACTCGTGCTCGTCGATCGTCACCGGATGACGCACGGCCTCGAGGATCTTCTGCGCGACCAGCGCCGCGCCGCGCCGGTCCGCAACGTCGGCGAGCAGGATGGTGAACTCATCGCCGCCCATCCGCGCCACCGTGTCCTCGCCGCGAATGCACGTCACCAGACGCGCTCCGATGGCCTGCAGCAGCCGGTCGCCGGTCGTGTGTCCGAGGGTGTCGTTGACCAGCTTGAATTGATCGAGGTCGAGGAACATCACCGCGCTCAGGCGGCCGCTGCGCCGCGCGTGCGCCAGCGCGACGGTGATGCGGTCGCGGAAGAGCAGGCGATTCGGCAGTGCCGTCAGCGAGTCGTGGTAGGCCTGATACTCGACCAGCTCCTGCGCGCGCTTGCGGTCGGTGATGTCGATGATCGTCCCTTCCATGACGTCCTCGTCGCGGAGGGTGACGTTCTCGAGGACCCACACCGTGGCGCCGTCGCGGCGGCGGAGGCGCAGCTCGACGTTGCTGAGCTGCCGCTGCTCGCGCAGCTGCTGCACGAGACGGTTGCGCTCGGAGTCGTCGAAGTAGAGATTGTTCGCGTCGGCGGCGAGGAACTCCTCGCGCGAGTCGTAGCCGAACAGACGTGCACAGGCATCGTTGCAGTCCAGGATGTGCCCGTCGGGCGTGCTGCGGTAGACGCCGGCCAGGTTGCGCTCGAAGAGGAGGCGATAGCGCTCCTCGCTGGCCTTGCGGTCGGAGAGATCGCGGCCGATGCCCTGGACGCCGAGGACCTGGCCGTCACGGTAGATGAGGCGCGTGCTCAGCTCGAGCGGGATGCGATGGCCGTCCTTGGCGCGCAGCTCGACCTCGTAGAACGTCGACGCCGCCTCGCCGCGCAGCTTCTTCTCCATTGCGTCGGCGGCACGCTCGCGGTGCTCGGGGATCAGCAGTTCGTGGATGTGGCGGCCGACGATCTCATCGCGCGAGTAGCCGCTCACCTGCTCGCCGGCGAGGTTCATCGACGTCACGAGGCCTTCGAGGTCATGCGTGTAGACGATGTCGTTCGCGTTCTCGAACAGCTCGCGGTAGCGCTCCTCGCTCCGCCGCAGCTCGGCCTCGGCCAGCATGCGCGCGGTGATGTCCTGGGCGATGACGAGCCGCGAGCGGCGGCCGCCGGAGACGAACTCGAACGACGTGATCTCCACGTCGATGATGCCGCCGTCTTTCTTCTGGTGGCGGAAGTGGCTCGGCCCGCGGCGCGACTCCGCCGCGGCCAGGGCCTGCTCCATCGCGCCGTACTCCTCGGGCGGACGGATGTCGCGGATGGTCTTGCGCAGGAACTCGTCGCGCGTGTAGCCGTAGTGGCGCACGGCCGCGTCGTTGACGTCGGTGAAACGCAGCGATTCGTAGTCGTAGACCCACATCGGCAGCGGGTTCATCTCGAACAGCGTGCGGTAGCGGTGCTCGCTGTCGCGCAGCGCGCTCTCGGCGCGTTTGCGCTCGGTGAAATCGCTGGCCACGTAGACGACGGCCACGGGTGTGTTGTCGTGATCGCGCAGGAACGACGACGCGGCCAGCACGTCGACGCTCGCGCCGCTGGCGGTGCGCCAGGCCATGGTGTGCTCCAGGATACCGAGGCTGTTGAGGAGCTGACCGGTGGAGAGGTTCTCGTCGCGCGGGAAGATGAGGCGGATGTGCTGGCCGCGGAGATCCTCGGGCTGGTAGCCGAGGAGCGTGGCCGCGCCGCGATTGACGACGCGGATCGTCCCGGCCATGTCGACGACGACCACCGCGCCTTTCATCGTGTCGAGGATCTGCCCGGCCGCGAACTCGGGCGTGATGCCTTCGAGCTCGAAACGCCAGACCGCCGTGGCCACGATGATCACGTAGACGAGCGCGGCGAGGTAGGCGGTCGGCTGGAGGTCGACGCCGGTGGACGGGAGGTAGTCGAACAGGCCGAAGGCGCCGATGACGGCGGCCAGGAGCAGCGCCGCGGCGCGTTCCCTCCCCTTCCCTTCAGCGTCGCGGTACGCGCGCCAGAAGAGATGGATGCTGGCGACCATGATCGCGGCGGCGAGCAGCAGCACCAGCGCCGCCGCGGGCCGCGAGACGGGGTAATAGCCCCACGTGAAGCGGCGCACGCCGCTCATGACGGAGCTGGTGGCGACGCCGGCGATCGCCGCTACGGCGCAGAGCGCCCAGGCCACGGCGATGACGATGCGATACGCCTGGTGGCGCCCGAGGACGCGCGCGGCGAGATGGAAGATGACGGCGGGGATGATGACGCCGAAGGCGTAGCCGATGCGCGCCCACACCAGCGCTGGATCGGCGTCGACGCTGGCGAACATGGCCGCCCAGGCGCCGAGCCAGCCGGCGGTGACGACGGCGAGGATGGCGAAGAGGCGGCTGGCCCCTCGGCCGCGCCCGCGCCACAGCACCGCCGCGCCGAGGAGGACGATCAGAATGGCGGACAGCGCCGTCGCGATGGACAGTGCTCCGGCCTGGTAGGCCGCGGGTGCGAACAATGAATCGAGGTCGGGCACGTTGCGAGCTGTGCCGCGATCTTAACCGACTCCCTACTCGTAATCGCGTTTCTTGAAGTACGAATCGCGCTTGGCGCCGCCGTCCTCGCTGGTGATCTTCGGCAGCGACGGCTCGCTGTGCGCGGCGTCGCCCGTCGGCTGGGCCGCGTTCTCGGCAAGCTGGACGTCGGAGGTATGTCCACCCTGATGCGAGGCGTTCGTCTCGGACTCGCGGCTCTCATCGTAGAACTCGCGATGCTCGGGCGCGGGCTCGGATTTCTGCTCGTTGACCTGCTGCCCGGTCTTCCCCGTCACCCAGTCACTCCCGCTCCCATAGCTCTGCGGCTCTTTCGTCTCTTTCGGCATCGTGGCCTCCGCCGCATGAGACTGCATAGGGACTGCCACTGCGCGACGACACGGCGTTCCGCGCATCCTTACCGTACGGAGCGTGCGGGGGGCTATGGACTGCGGCGGCCGCAGACGCCGCTTTGACTGCCGTTCGTGGTGCGGAGTCGCTGTGGCACCGAAGGCAGTGAAAGCGGCGCCTGCGGTCGCCGCAGTCCAT
>Ga0190272_10000074_pt1 | contig 70330 bp, 61 predicted proteins | sample Popmic504T_FD_133746 | JGI IMG/M metagenome (GOLD analysis project Ga0190272, IMG submission 133746) | Populus adjacent soil microbial communities from riparian zone of Shoshone River, Wyoming, USA - 504 T | ecosystem: Environmental > Terrestrial > Soil > Riparian zone | place: USA: Wyoming... | reverse complement strand
GCGGCGGATGCCATTCTCGTGGCGACGCCTGTTTACAACTACGACGTGAGCGCGGCGGCCAAGAACATGGTCGAGCTGACCGGCAGTGCGTGGGAGGACAAGATCGTCGGTTTCCTTTGCGCGGCCGGAGGCATGAACAGCTACATGTCGGTCATGGCTTTCGCGAACAGCCTGATGCTCGATTTCCGGTGCACGATCATCCCCCGTTTCGTCTATGCGACAGGCAACGCCTTTGAAGGAGACACGTTGAAGGACAAAAAAGTCGTCGAGCGGATCGAAGAACTGGCGGCTGAGGTGATTCGATTCGCGCAGGCATTGCGCGGTTGATGGTTTAGATTGCGTCGCGAAGTGGGCGGAGCATCGGCGTAAATATTGCTGCAATACGAGGCGCAGCAGGCTTCTCCGAGCTTCTCCGCGATTGCTAATCATGGAGAATAAAACACTACCTTTAGGCGCCAGCGCGTGGCGTTGTGCCCTCGCGCTGGTCCTCGTCACATTCAGCGCCTTAACGGCTCACGCGCAGCGCATCAATCATGAAGGCCGAATCCTCGGCCCGGCGCCTTCCGTAGCGACGCCTACCTTGTTCAATACACCTGCGGCAGACGCCGTGGTTTCAGCTATGCAGATCATGCCGCGGGACAGCGCGTGGAATGAGGATGTTGCGCAGCGCCCCGTCCTCGCCAACTCGAACGCAATGATTTCGCAAATCATCAGCGATCTCTCAGCCAGCCGGCGAACGTTGCGGCCGTTTTACGAAATGAATTACGTCCTCGTCCCTGACAATCAGCCGCGGCTGACCATCCCGTTTTTCAATTATCCGGACGAATCCGATCTCGACGGAGGCGCTTTTCCCAACGGGAGTTATCCGATCCCGCCGAACATGCCCATCGAAACATGGCCGCGGGGAACGGGAAATCTGACGCTCCAGCAATGGCAGCAAGACGTGAACAACACCGGCGGAGACCGGCACGCGATCATTGTCGCGCCGGGCGCCGGCTCGATTTGGGAGACATGGCTTACGCGCCTCACGCAAGACGGATGGGAGGCTTCGAACGGCGCGAAGTTCGATCTCAATTCTAACGCGTTGCGACCGCCGGGATGGACTTCCGCGGACGCGGCCGGGCTGCCCATGTTTCCGGCGGTGGTCCGTTACGAGGAATGTCAGCGCGGCATGGTCGAACACGCCTTGCGCATCGTCGTGGCCAGGACAAGACGCGAATATATTTACCCGGCCACCCATTACGCGTCTTCGATTCCAGCCACCTCGGTCAATCATCCCGCGATGGGGCAACGCGTCCGCCTCAAATCGAGCTTTGTCATTCCGGAAAGTTGGACGATCGAAGAAAGGGCTGTGCTCCGGGCGTTGAAAAAATATGGAGCGCTCGTGGCCGATAACGGCAACTTCTTCTCGATCTCCGTCTGTCCCGACGATCGCTTCGCCGCGAATGCCTTCGATCATCTTTCGACGATCACGATCGATAATTTCGAGGTGATCGAGACAACCGGCCCGAACGAGGGTCCGCGCTCACCCGGCGCGCCGGCGGTTGATGCCGGACCGGATCAATTCATTGCGTTTCCGATGGACGCGGCCCTGGCTGGGACCGTGGTCGCGCCGCTGGGAAATGCGGCGGTTCAATGGCGACTCTATTCCGGGCCTGCTGAAGTGACGTTCGCCAACCCGAGTCAGGCCGGCACAACCGCTAGTTTCAGCGAGCCAGGGACATATACCCTGATGCTCAGCGCGAACGATGGCGTGCACACAGTCGCATATGACGCGCTGGTCGTTCACGTGAGCGCGGGTGACGGCAGCATGGCGAATATTTCCACCCGCGTGAACGTGCAGATCGGTCAGAGCGTTTCGATCGGCGGGTTCATGATTGGTGGCAACGTTCCCAAGCAGGTGATCGTTCGTGCGATCGGACCCTCCCTAGTCGGTGCCGGCGTAGCGGATCCGCTCGCCGATCCGACGCTGGAGCTTCGTGATTCGAGCGGAAATCTGCTTCAAGCCAACGACAACTGGCAGGACACGCAGGAGCAGATCATTCGCGACACAACGCTCGCGCCGACCCACAATCTGGAATCGGCCATCGTCAGTTCCCTTCTGCCGGGCGCTTACACCGCAGTGGTGAGCGGCACAAATAACGTGACCGGTATTGGCCTCGTCGAAATTTATGATTTGCAGCGAATGCCGTCATCGAAACTGGCAAACATCAGCACGCGGGGATCGGTCGGGACCGGGCAGAACGTGATGATCGGAGGCCTGATTCTCCTTGGGTCCGATCCGGCCAGAATTCTCTTTCGTGCGATTGGGCCGTCCCTGGTTGCGGCAGGCATTGAGTCGCCGCTGGCCGATCCGCAACTGGAGTTGTTCGACGCCCAGGGAACGAGAATCGCACTGAACAACAATTGGCGGGATTCGCAACAGGCGGCCATTCAGGCCACCGGCGCCGCTCCGACCGACAACGCCGAATCGGCTATTCTCTCGGACCTCACCCCCGGAAACTACACAGCGGTGGTCAGTGGCGTAAACGACGGAACGGGCACCGCGCTAATCGAGGCGTATTATCTTCAGTAAGATCGACGGTGAGCTCGGGCGGCGCCCGCCTTTTTTCAAAACCTCTTGGTCTGCGCATCAGGCTGGGTAAGATGCACACGCACCGCCGATGTGGCGAAATGGCAGACGCAACGGACTTAAAATCCGTTGGGCTTAACGGCCCGTGCCGGTTCGAGTCCGGCCATCGGCACTCTCACGGCAGCGGGCTCTAATAGGGATCTTGCGGTTGGCCGCAGTCGGGGCAAATCCAGACGCCTTTGGTGTCGTTGACCATGTTGTGGCGGGCGCCGCAGTTCGGGCACACAGAAAACATTCGAGTGCTCCGGCCGGCTACTTCGCCTTTTTTCGCGGCTTCGTCTTCCGCGACTTCGCTACTCTCCTTTTCGTCTGACATACCTTTTTAATACGACTCCTCCTGTTCGATTTGCAATGAATAACCGAAGTGGCGGTCGCTCCGGCCGTCGTTAGTCGGAGAGACAGCATCCATCTTAAGAAATCCGTTGTCTCCATCTGAGCCGGTGGGAATGAACTTGCCAAAACAGCTCTAATCCTTTGCTCTTTCCTTATGCCTGCCGCCGAACGCCCACTTTTTATTCCGATAATCCTGGGCACACCGCGCCAGGGACGGCGCAGTGGGCACCCAGCTAATCTGGTCTTGGAGGAGACAAAAAAGCGGGCGGGTGTGGAGACGGAGCTGATCGATGTCCGTTCACTGCACATGCGGATGGATGACGCCGGGGAGGAAATGAAGGACCCCGCCTTCTCGGCGACCGTTGAGCGCGCGGACGCCCTCATCTTGATCGTGCCGGAATATAACCACGGTTACCCCGGTCTCCTGAAACATGCGCTCGACATGAATTTAAAGGAGTACATTCACAAAGCGGTCGGACTTTGCGGCGTTTCCGCGGGCCCTTTTGGTGGGACGCGCGTGATCGAACACCTCCTTCCGGTCATGCGGGAGTTGGGCCTCGTCACGACGTTTACGGACGTCAATTTCAGCAATGTGCAAAAGGCCTTCAATGAAAACGGGGAGTTGCTCGACCAGAGTTTCGTGGGCCGGGTGAACAAGTTTCTCGACGAGCTTTTGTGGATGGCGCGTGTCTTACGCCACGGTCGAGAAAACATCGCGCCGCCGTAGACGAGCGCATGGCGAAGGGCCATTCAGTTGAGCAGCGGATGAAAGAGTTGGGAGTGCTCGAATCCGAACTCGAGGAGGTTTTCGCGCGATCGGGCGGCCCTGGTGGCCAAAACGTCAACAAGGTCTCGACGGCAGTGACGTTGCGTCACTTGCCATCCGGGCTCCGGGTCACGGTGCAGGATTCGCGTTCGCAGGCTCTCAATCGCAAGCTCGCTCGCGAGCGGCTGCTGGATGCGATTGAGCGGCGGCGGCAGAGTGAGCGGGCGGTGGAGCTCAGTCGCCGCGAAAAGATACGCCGTCAGCGCTCCCCGCGCCCACGGGCTTTGAAAAAGCGAATCCTGGAAGGGAAGCGACGGAGGTCCAAATTGAAAAAATTAAGGACCAATGTCGACGATTGAAGGAATGCGAGGGTTCCTCAGCGCAAGCAAACAAAAGGTGGTCACCGGGAAAATCTTCCTCCGAAATACATCTGGCCGAGGAACCTGCGCCGATTTGTCCTTGAAGGAACAACTTCAACTATGAAAAAACTTATTATTCTTACGCCGCTTGCGGTGGCCGCCGCGCTCCTGACTTCATGCACCACAGTCGTGGAAACGCCAGCCCCCACCACGACCACGACGACAACACACTCAGAATCGGTTAAGCGGGCTCCCGCACCTTCTTCGACCACCGTCGAGCAGACAACGACCCGCTCGGGCGGTTACTAGGCTCGGTTCAAGCGACAACTTAATCAGGAAGGGGACACGCAGCGCGTGTCCCTTTTCATTTATGCCGTCGGTGCCACGGCTGAGTCGGCCTCCACTTCAGCGCTCTCCTGGCTCACCACTGGGGCGATGGCCTGGAGTTTCTCCGCGCCGCGCAAATCCATGAGCTTCACGCCCATCGTATTCCTCCCGACGGCCCGAATTTCTTTCACCCGTGTCCGCACCATCTGGCCTTTGGTCGTGATCAGCATCAGCTCATCATTCTCCGTGACGGTGAGCGCGCCAACGACACTGCCGGTTTTTTCACCAGTCTTCATCGTGATGATCCCCTTGCCGCCGCGCGACTGGCGCCGGTAGTCGTCAAATGGTGTTCGTTTTCCGATTCCGTTTTCGCCCGCGACCAGGAGCATGGCATTTGGATTCACGATCGCGATGGCCACAATCAGGTCGCCCTTTTCGGGCCGAATCCCCCATACCCCGACCGTATTCCGCCCTTGATCTCGCAATTGCTCCTCATGAAAACGCAAGCTCATGCCCTCCTTGGTGATGAGCACGATCTCGTTGTCGCCATTCGTTAACTTAGCGTCGATCAGGCAATCGTCTTTCTCGATCTGGATGGCGATGATTCCGCCTTTCCGGACGTTGCTGTAATCCGAGAGGTTTGATTTCTTCACGATCCCGGAGCGCGTCGCGAAGACGATGTGGAAATTCTCGTCCCAGGTTTCATCAACCGTATTCGGCCCAGTTCCCGATTTCTTGGACTGAACTCGAATCGTTGCGGCGATTTTCTCGTCGGCACGCAATTCGAGCAAATTGGCGATCGAACGGCCCTTGGCGGCGCGACCCATCTCCGGAATCTCGTAAACTTTTTCGACGTAAGCGCGTCCTGATTCAGTGAAAAACATCAGGTAATCGTGCGTGGTGGCGGTAAAGAGATGCTCGATGAAATCGCCTTCTTCCTCCTCCGTGGCGCCCTCCCGCGTTGTCATTCCGATGACGCCCTTGCCGCCGCGCCGCTGCGCGCGGAAGGCGCTTACCGCGGTTCGTTTGATGAAGCCGCCGTGAGTAATGCTGATGATGCAGCCTTCGTTGGCGATGAGATCCTCCATGTTGATCTCGCCCTCGTCCGGGACCAGTTGCGTGAGCCGCGGCCCCGCATGCTTATCGCGAATATCGCGGAGCTCCTTCTTGATGATCTCGAAGACGCGGGACTCTTTCGCGAGGATGTCGCGCAAGTCCTGGATCGTATCGATCAATTGCTTGTATTCAGCCGTGATCTTTTCGGTTTCAAGACCTGTGAGTTGATAGAGACGGAGTTCGAGAATCTGGTTCGCCTGATGTTCACTGAAGGCGTAGCGCCCTTCGACCAGGCGAGCCTCGTTGCGGATCAGGATCCCAATTTTCTCAACCTGTTTCCGGGTGAATTCGAACGCGAGCAATTTGACGCGCGCCTCATCCCGATTGGCCGATCCACGAATGATTCGGATGAATTCATCCAGATTCGCCAGGGCAATGAGGTAACCCTCGAGCGTCTCGGCCCGGTCCTCGGCTTTGCGCAGCTCAAAGCGCGTCCGCCGCAGCACGACTTCGCGGCGATGGTCGATGTAGGCCTGGTTTGCCTGCTTGAGCGGAAGCAATTTGGGCCGGCCGTGATCGATCGCCAGCATGTTGACCGCGAAGGAGCTCTCCATTGCGGTGTGTTTGTAAAGATTGTTGATGACGACCTTCGGATTACCATCACGCTTCAGCTCAATCACCACGCGCGTGTTCTCATCCGATTCATCCCGGATCGCTGTGATGTCTGTCAGCACCTTGTCGTTAACCAGATCGGCGATGCGCTCGACCAGCGTTGCCCGGTTCACGTTGTAAGGAATTTCCGTGATGACGATCTGTTCGCGATTGCCTTTCAGCTCTTCGACTCCCGCTTTGCCGCGGACTTTCATGCTGCCGCGCCCGGTCTCCAGATATTGCTTAATGCCCGCCAGCCCGAGAATGGCGCAACCGGTCGGAAAGTCCGGCCCCTTCACATGCTTCATTAGATCCTCGAGGGTGATGTCCGGATCGTCGATCTGCGCGCAAATCCCATCGATCACTTCGCCGAGGTTGTGCGGCGGCATGTTGGTCGCCATACCGACCGCGATGCCCGTTCCGCCATTGACGAGAAGGTTGGGGAAGGCGGCGGGGAAGACCGTTGGCTCGGTGCGAGTCTCGTCGTAGTTCGGGACAAAGTTGACCGTGTCCTTGTCCATGTCGGTCATGAGCGCCGCGCCGAGATGCGTCATGCGCGCCTCGGTGTAACGCATGGCCGCCGGCGGGTCGCCTTCGACCGATCCGAAATTTCCCTGGCCATCGACGAGCGTTTCGCGCATTGCCCACGCCTGCGCCATGTGGACCAGGGTGGGGTAGATCACCGCTTCGCCATGCGGATGATAGTTACCGCTCGTGTCGCCGCAAATCTTCGCGCATTTCCGGTGCTGCCGGTTCGGGAAGAGCGAGAGATCGTGCATCGCGTAGAGGATGCGGCGTTGCGAAGGCTTGAGACCGTCCCGCGCATCTGGCAGCGCACGCGAGATGATCACCGACATCGAGTAATCGAGGAACGACCTCGACACTTCGTCGGCAACGTTAATCAGCTCTATCTTTTCGTTCGGGTTATACATTTTGGAAGGACGCGCTACGAACGCACCTTAGACGTCCAGGTTCCGAACATTCAGTGCGTTGTCTTCGATGAACTGCCGGCGGGGCTCGACGACGTCGCCCATCAGAATGGTGAACATCTTGTCGGCATCGACGGCGTTGTCGTCGTTCAGGTCGACTTTCAGCAGCTTCCGTTTCTCAGGGTCCATCGTGGTGTTGAAAAGCTCCTTTGCGTTCATTTCGCCCAAGCCTTTGAACCGCTTGATCTGCACGCCACGCCGTCCGATCTCCACGATCTTCTGGTGAATTTCGGGAATCGAGAACAGAGGATGCACCGTCGCTTTTTCACCTTCGCCTTCGATTAACTCAAAGATCGGGTGATCGCTCGCCGCGTAGTGATCAACCTTCAAACCTTTGCGCGCGAGTTCCGCGATGATTTTTTGGATGGTGGCGGATTCGTGCAATTCCACCAGCTTCGCTCGCCGCCGAACGCCGCCGTTGGATTTGACCGGAGTCGTGGTGAGCGGCAGCAGCTCCTGCCCCATCTCGGCGTCGAACAGATTCAGGTCGAGATTCCCTTCATGAAATTCGCGTACCTCGCGCTGATCATGGAAATACCGGACCGACTCCTCATTTCCTTCGCGCACCTTGACCAGGTATGCCGGCAGCTTGCCGCTCTTGGCGTCGCGTTCCCCAAGATAGCTCTCGAAGTCGCCGCCATGCCGCCGCACGGACTCGCTCAGTTTCGCGAGCCTTTCGAGAGATTCGAGAATATCCTTCAGCTGGGTGGCGCTCAGCTCCTTGTTGTCCGCCAGGTTCTTGAGGCGGACGTCCTCGGCGCCTAACGAGATCAAGATCTTGTTCAGCTGGATGTCGTCGTCCACGTACTCTTCGCGCTTCTTCCGCTTGATTTGGTAGAGCGGAGGTTGAGCGATGTAGATTTTGCCGGCACGAACGAGTTCGGTCATCTGCCGGTAAAAGAAGGTGAGCAGCAGTGTGCGAATGTGCGAACCGTCCACGTCGGCGTCGGTCATGATGATGATCCGCCCGTAGCGAAGTTTCGTGATGTCGAATGACGCTTCGTCCTTGGCCGTGTTCTCGTCTTTCGGCTTGCCGATGCCCGTCCCGATCGCCGTTATCATCGATTGGATTTCCGTGTTCTTGAGCGCCTGATCGAGGCGGGCTTTTTCCACGTTGATCAGCTTGCCGCGGATCGGAAGAATCGCCTGATAACGCCGGTCGCGACCCTGCTTGGCCGAGCCACCGGCCGAATCGCCCTCGACGATATAAAGTTCGGTCAAATCCGGATCGCGTTCGGAGCAATCCGCCAGTTTCCCCGGAAGACCGCCACCAGTCAGGGCGCCTTTGCGAATTGTCTCACGCGCCTTGCGGGCGGCCTCTCTCGCGCGGGCCGCCGTCAGCACCTTGTCGAAGATCCGTTTCGCGATGGGCGGGTTCTGATCGAAGAAGGTCATCAACCCGTCGTAAACAACCGAGTTCACGATCCCATCGATCTCCGTGTTCACGAGCTTCACCTTCGTTTGCGATTCAAAGCGCGGATTCGGCAGCTTGATGCTCAGGACGCAAATCAAACCTTCCCGGACATCGTCGCCCGAAATGGCCGGGTCCTTGTCTTTCAGGAGGCCGTTTGACTTGGCGTATTGGTTGACCGCCTTCGTCAGCGCGGTGCGGAAGCCCGTCAGGTGCGTTCCGCCGTCGGGGTTCGGGATTGAGTTGGCGAAGGGAAGAATCTGATCGTTGTAGCTGTCGTTGTACTGGAGGACGACGTCGACGAACACCTCGTCGCGCTGCCGCGAAAGCACGACCGGTTTTGGGTGAATGACCTGCTTGTTTTCGCCCAGTTGTTTTACGAACTCTTCAATGCCGTGCTTGTAAAAAAACGTCTCCTTTTTCGATGAATCGCCCCGCTCGTCGGTCAGCGTGATTTCGAGACCGGGATTGAGGAAGGCAAGTTCGCGCAGGCGCGAAGCCAGCCGCTCAAACTTAAATTCCGTCGTGATCGTAAAGATCGTCGGATCGGGCATGAACGTGATCAACGTGCCCGTTGCCTTTTTGTTTTTGACTTCGCCGATGACTTCCAGTTTTTGCGTGGTTTTCCCTCGCTCGAAGCCCATCGCGTAAACTTTTCCCTCGCGAGACACTTCCACCTTGAACCAGTCGGAAAGCGCGTTGACGCATTTCGCACCGACGCCGTGCAGACCGCCTGAATACTTGTAAGCGCCCTGCCCGAATTTCCCACCAGCGTGGAGGTTCGTCAGGACCAGCTCGACGGCCGGCATCTTGAATTTCGGATGCATGTCGACCGGAATGCCGCGGCCGTTGTCCCGGACGGAAACAGATCCGTCCACATGGACGGCCACCTCAATCTTGGTGCAGTAGCCCGCGAGATGCTCGTCGATTGAGTTGTCGAGAACTTCGAAAACCATGTGATGCAGACCTCGCTCATCAGGGTCCCCAATATACATCCCGGGGCGTTTTCGGACAGCCTCCAACCCCTCGAGTTTATCGATCTGCGCGGCGTCGTATTTCTGGCCCTGGCTAATGCCGGTAGCGTCGTTTTGGCGTTTCTGGTTTTCGGAATTTTCGTCTTCAGTCATAGGCAAAACGGCAGCTTGCATGTGTTGTTAAAAGATAGGCGAGAGGGGTGCTTCCAACAACTAATATCTTGTCGTTGAAAACGGGCTTTGTGCGCTACAAATTGGGGGGGTGGACGGCGCCGGCCCAGTATCTTGTGGTGCTCCGTTGGCTGTAACCGCCGCCCTGTGGGCGGCGTTTTTGGCATCGAGTAGCTGCCGGCGCTTCGCACAACGAAGCGGCTACAGCGCATAACTTGACCAGTGCACTCGGCCCCTCGAAAATGCCAGCCACTGATGCGATTTCAAACCCTTTACGAAGCGCGATGGATCTTCGCCGCATTGGTGCTTCTCGGAGTCGCAAGTTGCTTCGTTTCGTCCTGGCTTCTTCTGCCGATTCTCCTGCTTCTCATCTACACGATTTCGTTCTTTCGCGATCCGGATCGCATCGCTCCAGAAGACGCAGATGCGGTCCTGGCCGCCGCTGATGGGAAGGTCGCCGATATCGTCGAGATCGAGGAAACCGAAGTGCTGCACGCAAGGCAGCGGCGGGTGGGAATATTTCTTTCCGTCTTCGACGTGCACACCAACCGTGCGCCAATGGATGGACGCGTCATCTATCGAAAGAGCCATGCGGGTCTTTGTCTCGATGCCCGCCATCTCGACTGCACCACGAAAAACCGGGCGATGACCTGGGCCTTCGAGAATCCACGTGTCACCCTCGTCGTCCGGCAGCTCACCGGCATGATCGCGCGGCGGATTGTCGGTTGGTCGGAGGTGGGGGATGAGCTGAAAAAGGGGGAACGTTTCGGGATGATTCGCTTCGGCTCCCGAACGGAAGTATACTTGCCGCTCGATGCCGTCGTTCTGGTGCGGGTGGGGGATCGAGTGACCGGCGGTTCGACCGTGATTGCGCGCCTTGCGAGAAAATGAGCCAGCCCAACCCCAAGATTTATCTCCTGCCGAATCTGATGACGGCGGGCAATCTCTTTTGCGGGTTCGCCGCCGTTCTCTGCATCTACGACGGTGCGCAGGAAACCAACTACGCCGTGGCGGCGATGAAGTTTCGCGACGCGATCTGGTTCATTCTCGCGGCATGCATTTTCGATTTGCTCGATGGCCGGCTCGCGCGCCTCGGCGGACACGACAGTCCATTTGGCCGTGAGTTCGACTCGCTCGCGGACGTGGTTTCGTTCGGCATGGCGCCGGCGCTGCTGGTTTATCAGATCGTGCTCGGTGAATTCCAAAACCTCGGCTGGATGATTGCCTTTGTTTACCTGGCTTGCGGCACCCTGCGTCTCGCGCGCTTTAACTGCGTTGCGGCGGAGGGCGGAGGGGGTGGCGCCGACAAGAACTTTACCGGCTTCCCCATCACGGCCGCCGCCGGGATGATCGCGTCGATCACGCTGTTTCTCCTCTGGCTGGCTGAAGGCCAGCGGACGATTGGGACCTGGAAGTACGCCCTTCCTCCTTTGATGCTTTTCCTCTCCTTCATGATGTTCAGCAAATTTCGCTATCCGAGCTTCAAGGCGGTCAACTGGCGCACGACGCAGACGACGCCGCGTTTTTTGATCCTGATCGCGCTTATCGCTGTGACCGTGAAGTTCTATCAATGGATGGCGGCGCTTATTTTCCTCATCTACCTGCTCTACGGATTTCTGCGGCCGTTCCTGTCTCCCCGACGCCGGCGCGAGATTGAGGAAGAGATCGGCGAGGAGCAGCCTGGCGAAGCGGTTAGCGAAGCGCGGGAGCAGCTGTAGGAGCGAAGCACTCCGGACTTGACGCTGTTATGGCAAGCGGTTGAGTTGCGCGAGAATTTCCGGATCGCGCACGTCGGCCCAGTCGCCTTCTAATTCGAGCGCCTGCACTTTGTTTCCCGTCAGCGCGAGGTTACGAATCGCGTCAGTCAGCTCGTATTCGCCGCGCGGCGACCGCTCCAACCTCGCGATGTAATCGAAGATGACCGGCCGGAAGCCGTAGATGCCGGCATTGTACCACGGGCTTGTCGGCTCGCCCGGCTTCGGTTTCTCGCGCAAATCGATCAACTCGAATTTCTCATTCACGAAGACTGCTCCGCCCTGGCTAACGTCGTCGCTTCGCTTCACGCTTACGACGGCTTCGGCGTCGGCCAGTGAGGCGCAAACGCGTGGATAATTTTCCGGCGCCACCAGAATGTCCCCGTAACTCAGGATAAACGGGGCGTTTCCGGCAAATTCCCGCGCGAGTTCTACCACTTTCCCAGTGCCGTCCTGCACCACCTGGGTGGCATATTCTATCCGCACGCCCAGTTTGGAACCGTCCGAAAAAAAGTCGCGAACAACCTCGGCGTGCCATCCCACTACGATCAAAAAATCGGTCAGGCCGGCGCCGCGCAACCCTTCGACGATATGCTGCAAGACTGGTTTTCCTCGGACTTGGAGCATCGGCTTGGGGAGCTCCTGCGTCAGCTCGCGCATGCGTGTCCCGCGACCCGCTGCGAGAAGAACGGCTTTATTAATCTTCATACGAATCTTAATTCGACTGCGCTCAACATGGCAGACAGGGAGCGCGCGCGCCAGATTACCATCTGTCCCTAGCGGAGTTTGGTTTGCGTTGCCGGATGGATCCATTCATTGTCGCGCCATGCGGCTGGCCTTTCTGGCGAAATATCGTGAAACGGGCCTGCTCCTCATTCGGATCAGCATTGGGGTTCTTTTCGTCCTTTACACCGCCCCGCCATTAATCGGCGGCCCCACGGCGTGGGCGCATTTCGGGTCAGGTGCGCGCCATTTGGGGTTGGACTCCCATTTTCAGCTCTGGGGATTTGGGGGAGCGCTCTTTGGCTGTCTTGGGGGCGTGTTAATGATCTTCGGATTATTCTTTCGCATCGGCGTTTTGCTTGTTCTCGTGCTCGCCGTCGCTCACGCGATCGCGGTGGAAACGCGCTCTGGATTTCGTGTCGCCTTGCCTTCAATCGAGATGTGCCTGGTCTTGGTCGGCATTCTTTTCGTCGGACCGGGCAAGTACAGCGTCGATAAAACCTGACCGCGTCCACCTCGGACAGGCGGCGGGGCAACGGTCCTACCGCTTTGTCGGAACGGGCGGCGGGGAGAACCTGGCGTCATCCTCGTCGATGAATCGGATTGGCTCCGGAATATTCAGCTTGAGGCCAGAGGGAGCCTGCGCGGTCGCTTTGCCGCTTCGTTTTTGGATCTGGTCCAACTCCCGGCGCACTTTCCCCTTGTTTGTGCAGGAAAGCATCGTCGTTTCCTCAGTGATGGTACCGGCCTGGTAGGCCGCGAGGAGCGATTGGTCAAAAGTGTGCCAGCCGAGCGTCGAGCCGGCCTCGATGATTTCGTTGAAAGTCTTGTTCTCCGATTCACCGTAGTTAATCGTTTCGCGTGTCCGCAAATTGCTCCCCATGATTTCGGTAACGAGCAGACGTCCTCCGTCGATCTTGTTCACGAGCCTTTGGCTGATGACGTAGCGGAGTGTTCCGGAAAGACGCTGGCGCAATTGCTGTTCCTCGTCTCGCGGGAACATTCCCAGGATCCGGTTAATGGTTTGGCCGGCGTTAATCGTGTGCAGCGTGCTAAAAACAATGTGACCGGTCTCAGAAGCGGTCATGGCGATTTCGAGCGTTTCCGGGTCGCGAATCTCGCCGACCAGGATCGCTTTTGGCGCCTGGCGCAAGGCAGCGCGCAATCCCTCGGCGAAGCTCGGAAAATCCTTGCTTAACTCGCGCTGACTGATCGCGGCTTTTCCGTGGGAGTGAAAGAATTCAATCGGATCTTCCAGGGTAACGATATGGATTTCCTGACTCTGGTTCAGTTCGTTTAGCATCGCCGCCAGCGTCGTCGTCTTGCCGGTCCCTGTTCCGCCGGTGACGAGAACGATCCCGTCTCTCTCCTTAACGATTTCGCGAAAGATCGGGGGCAATCCCAAGGTTTCGAGTGTCGGGACCTTCGATTGCAGCTTGCGCATTACGATCGCGTGTTTGCCATTCTGCTTGAAAATATTCACCCGAAAGCGCGCGAGGTTTTCGATGGCGTAGCTGCAATCACATGAGCCGGTGGCGGCGAAGTCTGTTTTGAGCTGCTCGCTTCCGTCCATGATATGACCGGCGAGCTGCTCGATAAACAGCGGTGTCAGGACGGCCGCCGGGCCATCCATCAAGAATGCGGTTAGCCGGCCATTAGTTTCGACCAGAGGCAGTTTGCCCGAGATAAAAAGCAAATCAGAGACCCCCTCCGAGCTTTGGAGCATGCCGCTAAGCAATGCATCTACGATCTGGCGGTCCATGGCGTCCTGAGAGCAGAGCTAGGATCGTGCCCTTTACTCGGCTCCCTGGAAGCCCTAAGCGGGCCCCTACCGGTCAACGAGATTTTGTCGAAACCGCCTTGCGGACGATCTGATTTCGCACCCGCTCGCCTAATAAATCGAGCGCTGAGACGAGCAGAAACATAAAGAGGAGCACAGTGGCAAACTTGTTCCATTGATAATACTCCTGGTAGGTGTGCAGTTGCAGACCCACTCCTCCCGCGCCCACGATACCGACGATGGCGGCGGAGCGGATGTTATATTCCAGCATCCAGAGAGAATAGCTCCAGACGAGCGGTTTGGCGTGCGGCCAGAGGCCGTATTGAAACGCCTGGATCGTGCGCGCGCCCAGCGCCCGCAGCGCCCGCGCCACCTCGACGTCCACCGATTCGAAGGCGTCGCTAAAGAACTTTCCGAGATATCCCACACTGTAAAAAGTGAGTCCGATCACGCCCGCGAGCGCATTAGGGCCGACAATGGCGACGGCGAGCAAGGCCCAGATGAGGCTCGGCACGGTCCGGATGGCGTTCATCAGGAGACGCGTAATGAAAACCAGCCAGCGGGGCGAAAGGGTTTGGGCGCCGGCGACCGCGATCGGGATGGAGATAACAATGGCGAAGGCTGTCGCCATCACGCCGATCTGAAATGTTTCCCACAAACCGATTAGCGTCTGGCCGGTCACGGAAAAATCCGGCGGGAAAAAGCTCCCAAGGAAACGCCGAATATTTGCCACGTAATCAAGATCGCGGCCAGAACCGCGCAGCACCCCGGCGGAGCTAACGACCGCTACGAGGAAGAGCAACAGCGAGACGTTGAGCACACCAAGGTGCTCGTACCATTTCAGATCGACCCGGGGAGGATCGATGCGTCCGCGCGAGAGCGCAGTCGACTCAATTGGCGGCGGCTGCATGAATCTCCCGGACGCGCCACTTTTCCGGGTTCATCGGATCGAGACTCAAAACGTAGTCGGCAAAACGCTCCAGCAGAGCCGGATCGTGCAAGACACAAAACGCCGTGCGCCGATGCTGATGGGCTTCCTGCCGTAACATTCCGAGTACTCGACCACAAAGATAAGTGTCGAGGTTTGAGACTGGCTCATCGGCCAGCAGTAGCTCCGGTTCCTGAAAAAGGGCGCGAGCTACGGCGGCGCGCTGTTGTTCGCCGCCGGAGATCTCGGCCGCGCGCCGGTGGAGGTGCGCACTCAAACCCAGGTCCGCGAGCAAGAGCGCCGCTGCCGCTTTGTCGGTGCGCGGAAACTTGAAGAGAGTCTGCCACCAGGGGTAACGGCCCAGCCGGCCACAGAGCACGTTCCGCAGGACGCTGCAGTTCTGCGAAAGAAGGAGATTTTGGAAGATAATCCCAACGCGCTTTTGGTAATCAGGCGCTTTATGTAAACAGCCGGCGTTGCACGAAAACGTTACGCTGCCTTCCGTCGGCTCGGTCAGTCCCGCCAGACAATTTAGCAGGCTCGATTTGCCTACTCCCGAAGGTCCGACCACGGCCACGACGCTCCCGCGCGGTACGTCCCACTCAAGATGGCGGAAAAGCCAGCGGCCGTTGCGTTTCAATCCTAGTCCCTTGATCGAAAGATGCGGCAGCTCCGGCGGTGGAGTGCCGTTTTTCCGCGCTAGGGGAAGATCACTTTGCATCACCCAGAAAGTCCAGCGCCTCGCGAATGGATCGGAGGTGCTCGTCCGCATTGACGGGCACGAGCTTGGACGTAAAGACTTTATCGCGCAATTCCGTGTTTCCCTTTTCGTTCATGGTCTCGAGGGCCTGGCGTAGCGTATCACGATCAGCTTCGGAAATGCTCGATCGCACAGCGATCACATGCGTGGGGACCGGTCCTTGTTCGGTCACCTTCTTCAATTTGGCACGTTGTTCGACCGTAAGATGTTTGTCCTTGTCCAGCACGTAATAACTGACGGCGGCCGCCTCCGCCTGGCCATTTAGCACGCGCTCAACCGCGGAGACGTAACCAGTCCCGTAGAAGAGATTGCCGGCGCCAAAGAAGGTCTCCGGATCCGGTTTGGTCAGGAGGCCCTTCCGCTTCAAATCATAGATTGGAATGAGAAAGCCCGAGGTGCTCGTCTTGCTCGCGAACGCCACCGGTTTCCCCCTTAAGTCCTCCACCTTATTGTAAGGCTTTTCTTTGAGCGCGAGCCAGTAGCTCTGATACCAATTGTGGCCATCGATTTCGCCCGCGAGCAGAATTTGACCCGCATTCTTCTTCTGAGCCACGACCATGTCCGTCGCGCTGAGATAACCGAGATCGACCGTGCCATTGGCGAAACCCTCGATGATCACCGAGGAGGAGAGCGGAACAATCACCTCCACGGGTTTGCCGAGCTTGCTGGCCAGGAAATCGGACAGGGTCTTCCGCTCCTGGAGCATTTGCTCCGGGTTCTTATCCGGTTTGAGGGCGACCACGACTTTCGCGAGGCCGACTTCGGCTGAAGCGCGGGAAGGCAGGGCAAGGGTGATAGCCAGCCCGACGAGGAGCAGGGTTCGTAGTCTCATTGGATGGATGGTTGGGCGTCTGATCCTTGGGGAGCGGCAGTATAGCTGCAGGTCGGGCTTTTTGCTTGCGTTAGCTTGCGTTTTTTTAGCGGGGCCTTGCGAATCGCCTCTTCGGAACGGCCCTTCGGTTGTGATTTGCTGCTGAGCACGTAACATTTTTCGAATGCAACGCCGGGCCGGTTTCACCTTGATCGAGATTGTGATGGCCATCGCCATCCTGATGGTTGTTCTGATGCTGTCCGTGCCCAGCGTGAGGGGCGTTTTGGCCGATCGCCGGCTGCGTCGCTCGCTTGATGAATTTAACACCATGGTTCGACAGGCGCAGGAACATAGTATGATCGAGCGCCGCTCTTATCTCATCGTCTGGCGCGACAAAGAATTCGCCCTCCGCGCCGAAGGATTGTACAGAGGGGAGGACCCCAACCCGATCGCCCTCCTGAAATGGCGAAAGGGAGAGTCTTACCAGCTTTCCTTTCCTGCCGCCCTCGAGGAGGAGCCGCCGCCCGCCTGGATTTTCTGGTCTTCTGGAAACTGCGAGCCGGTCGTGGTGAAGTATCGAGGTGCCGATGGTGCCTGGACCGCTAAATATTCCGCCCTCACGGCGCGGCCCGAACTCCTAAACTATGCGGTGCGCTAAAGGGACGAAACGGCGAGCTTTCGCGCTCTACGAGGTCCTCCTCGGGTTGTCGATTTTTGTCATTGGCGTGGTCGTCCTTGGCCGGTCGGTCCAGAATTGCCTGAACGCCAGTATCCTCAGCTCCGAGGAGGACCGGGTACGCCAGATTTTGTCGAACCGGATGGCGGAAATTCAGGGGACTCCCGGCTTTCCCGACGACAGGAAGGAAACGACAATCGATACAGGCTACGGCGAAGTGAGGTTGATTCAAACTTCCTCGCCCGCGGGACTACAGGATGACGAGGGTTTGGAAATGGGTGGAATCAATCGCGTGGTCCTGAACGTGGAGTGGACCCGCGGCAGGGTGGTCAGATCAAGGTGGATCGAATTTTATGTTTATCGCGCGGGCTAAAAATATCCGACGCCGGGGGTTTACCCTGCTCGAAATTACGCTCGCGGTGGCGATCCTCGGGATGATGTCGCTCGTGATCTATCGTTTCGTAACCGCGCACATCATCGCAATGCGGGTCTCCTCGGAGGCTGCCGCGGCCGAGGCGCGCTATGCTGGTTTCGTCAACCTTCTCACCACGCAATGGCGGGAGTTGCCGAGCGCGGCGAACGCCCTCTCAGGCGACCCGCTCAAGTTCAACGACCGGTCGCGCGATGAGATCACCTGGCTTTGCGGGTCCGGGCCCGGTCTTCTGACTCGTTATGCTCCGGGCGAATTCCGGGTGAGCATGAGGCTCCGGCGCGGCGACAAGGCCGACCAGATGGAACTTGGCTTCAACCGCAGGCCGGTGGAGACGGCCGAGGGCTCAACGGATGGCGAAAGCTGGATTCCGTTGCTCGATGACGTTCGCGGCCTGCAGATTCGCTACTTTGATCCGCGACTAAACGTGTGGGTGGACAAATGGAATCCCGGGATCCTGCCGCGCCTCATCAGCGTGGTAATCGATCGTCCAGACCGTTCGGTGCCTTTTGAAGCGATCATCGCCCTCGGACGGACGCCCTACCCATACTGATGGAATCTCTTCGCCGGAAAAGGCGCCGCGGCGCCGCGCTCATGTTGTCCCTCTGGGCGTTATTTTTGCTTAGCGCCCTCGTGATGTCCTGGGCGCTCGAAGTCGGGGCGCGCCTGAGCATGTCCGGCAACGCCAGCCGGAACCTCGAGGCGCTAGCGCTGGCCTGCTCGGGCGCGGAAATCGCGCAGCATCCCCTCGCCAAACCGGGTTCGCCGGCACTAGTGGGAGGCTTCGCCAGAAATCAAACCTTCGAAGCGCGCATCACAGGGGAAGGCGGGCGCTTGAACATCCGCTGGCTGATAACGGGGGAAGATCCGTTGAAGCTCGAGGTCTTGCGAAAGTTTTTGGAGATCAAAGGGGTCGAGCTTAATGAACGCGACCGAATGATCGATACGCTCTTGGATTGGGTCGATCCCGATAATGCTGTGCGGCTGAATGGCGCGGAAGAGGAAGGGGGGTATAGAGCTGCTAACAGAATGTTCACTCGACTCGATGAATTGAAAAAGGTGATGGCCTGGGACGAGTTCACCTCCGCGGAGAATTGGGATTCCGACCTAACGCTTGATAGCGAGCCGGGAACGATCAACCTCGCTTGGGCCTCGCGCGATGTCCTTCTGGCGTTGCCCGGCACGGACGAAATGCGCGTGGATCAATTTCTGACGATGCGTCCGGGAGCGGATGAAATCGATGGCAACGACGATGATATGTTTCCGGGGATAGATGACGCTTTGCCGGTCCTCGGGATCCCTCCCCAACTTCGGGCCCTCGTGGACTTCAAGAAGGCTGATCCAATCCAGCGCATAGTGAGCGTTGGTGAATCCGCGGCCGTTACGCGTAAGGTGGAAGCGGTCTTCCGAAAACCAGGTAATGCGGCTATTCAACAGAAATCGTGGAAGGAGTATTAATATCGAGCCGGCCTCACAACGAATTTATTTAGTTCCCGCATCGAGCGGCTGGAATCTCGTGCGCTTTGCCCAGCACAGCGGGACCTGGGAAGTGCGTGGACTGGCGACGCTGGACGAGGCGGGATCGCTGCTCACTCCAGGGGACGATTTCGTTCTCGGCCTGCCTGTCGCCGTGGTTCTCGCGCAACGACTCCGCCTCCCCACGGTCGAGCGCGACGAATTTTTGGAAATGGCCCGCATTCAAATCGAGAAGGCAATGCCGTACTCGACTGAAGAGATGACGACCGCTTCCGAGATCATCACCGAGTCGGAAGAGGGCAGCGTCATCTCCGCTGTCGCCGTCCATAATGAAAAACTTTCCGAACTCGCGGCGCCACTTCTTGCCCTCGGCTTGATCCCGAGACAGGTCACGGTCTATGCCGCCCAACGCGCTGCCACGCACGCCCCGGTCGGGGTCGCCCTTCTGATTTATCCAGAGGGGGAAGCCATCGTTTGCGCCATCGCCGAGGAAGGTAAACTGAGTTTTACGCGCACGCTCGATGCCGCGGACCCGTTGCAGCTCCAGCGGGACTTGCCCCAGCTGACGCTGAGCGCGGAGTTACAGGGAATCAACACCTCCTTTTCGAAAATTCTCCTGGATGAGAGCTTGTTCGGATTGCGCGATACCGTGCAGGGAATTTTCGCCGCGGAAGCGGAGTTCGTCGCGGTGGAGGTGCCACCCGCAGACACCGGGCTAAACCTCCTGCCGGAAAGCTGGCGTCTACGCCGGGCCCAAATCGTAAAGCAGGGGGAATGGCGCAAACGGCTCATCTGGGCCGGCGGCGCTTATGTCGCTCTGCTGGTCCTCTTCCTGGCCTACCTGCTCGTCGTGCGGTTCCAAATTGGGCGGTTGGACCGCCGGATCGAGCGCGACGCATCGAAGACAGAATTCGTTAAGATGACAGCTGCCAAATGGAGGGCGCTCGCCCCGGCGATCGATCCGCATTATTACCCCATCGAAGTGCTTCAGCACCTTTCCGACAGTCTGCCTTCCGAGGCAGTTCGAATCACCAAATTCGATCAATCAGCCCGGCAAATCGCGGTTGAAGGGGAAGCCAATACCGCGGCCCTCGCGTATCAGTTCGCCGATAAAGTGAAAAAGAAAGCGGAGCTGCAAATATTTCAGTTCGAGATGGCGGCCCCGAAGATTTTGCCGAATGATCACGCGCAGTTTCGTCTGGAGGGAAAACCACGATGACGCCCGCCTGGTATCAGCGGATGAACCCGCGCGAACGCAAGCTCGCCTGGATGGTGGCGGGTGCGCTCTTCCTGCTCATCAACCTCCTGGTCTGGAGCAAGCTGTTAGACGCTCTCAGCGCTGCTCAGGCCGAACTCGCGCTAAGAAAGGCCGCCCGGAGCGAGCAAAGCATGTACATGAAAGAGCGCGATCTCTGGGCTCGCCGCGACCAATGGCTGAAAAAGCACCAACCGACCCTGAAAAGCGCCGTGGAAGCGTCCACCCTGCTCGATCAGGTGAAGGAAATCGCAGGCAAACACAATGTCTTGATCGAGAGGCCCGCCATCGGCGCGGGCGATTCCGCCTCGGATCATCAATCGGTCTTCGCCTCATTCGAAACGAAAAGCCCGTGGCCGCCCCTTCTCCGATTTCTCTTCGACGTGCAACAGCCGGAATCGTTCGTGGTCTTTGAAAGCGTTCAGCTGCAGATCGAGCCAAGCGACCCGACGATGATGCGCGGGAGGTTCAAGATTGCCCGCTGGTTCGCTCCGAAGTGATCTGTGTTATATTGGGGCTATCCACGTCCGGTCTAAGGCCGGCAAAACCTGATTGAGATTTATGAAAAAGATAAACTTGCTGCGCTTTTCGCTGCTGTTGCTGCTCGGGCTTCCGCTGCAAAAGGGTCTCGGCGCGGCCGCCGACCCTGTGCCGAAGCCTTTCACTTTCGCACGCTATCAACCGATGATGGATCGCTCGCCGTTCGCCGTCGCCACCGCAGTCGCGGCCCCGCCGGCCGCGGCTAATTTCGCGAAGGACCTTTATATCGCGAATGCCGCCCGCGACAAAGACGGGTATATGGTCACGATCGCCTCCAGCACTGACAAGAGCTTTAAGAAATACCTGACGACGACTGCGCCCTTGGATGGATTCAGCATCACGGACATAGAGTGGTCGGAAAAAATCGGCGCCACCAAAGTCACAATCGCCAAGGATGGCCAAACAGCTACGCTCGGTTTTAACGAGGCACTTTTGCATCCGGGGCCTCCGGGGCAGAATCCCATGGGAGCAAATCCAGTTGCGGCACAGAATCCCGTCCCGCCGCCGCAAAATCCTAACGCGGCGCAGAACCTTCAGGCGCAGGCGCAAGACAAGAACGCGGCGGGCCAGCCGCCTGGAGTGCAGCCTCCGAATAACCCGAGAGCGATGCCCGTGCCGATGTTGCCGACTCCGCCACCGCGCGTCCGCGGCATTATCCCGCGCAATCCGGCGGGGGGGACGCAACCAGAGCTTCAGCAAAAGCTGCAAGCGCAGCCGCAGCAGGCACCGAGGCAGCCGCAGTTGAAGCCTAACTCATAGGGGCCGGCGCCTGGTTGAACTAAGCGAGGCGAATCCGCCAGATTCGCGAGCGATGGCAGTCGCCCCCCCGAGGGGTGCGCCTTATCTACCCCAGTCGTCGTCCGCAGTATCGGGTATCCTGTCAGGCCCTGCGGAAAAAAGGTCGTATCCGGCCGCGTTTCGCCGGCCTGGGTAACGGTAAACGTAGGGCGACCCGTGGGCATCTTTCGGTACCTCTTCCATTAAGCGGGGCACCAGGGCGCTCAGCGACTCGGGATAGGATCCGTTCAGGCCATTGTAGGACAGAAGCATCGTTCGTATCCCCTGAATGTCCCCCCTGGTCCGCGTCTCCTTGGCGACATTGAGCGCCGGCGCCATCTTATAAATCGCCGCGGCCAGGAGAACTCCGATAATCGCTACGACCAACATGATTTCCAAAAGAGTGAAAGCGCTTTGACGATTTTTCATTATGTCTAACGATCGGTTTGAAGCTGGTAGTCCGATTTGTCCCAGAGATATTTCAGTTGCACCTGGGTAGCGCGAATCGCGGACGCCGGCGTGTTCGGTCCGCTCACGATGATGAGATCGTTGTCGCCGACCCGAAGACTGCTGGCCGGCAGCACTTTTTGCGCGCGCAGCCAGCCCGTATATTGAAAGCGCATCTGGCGGAGAAGGGACGCATTCTCTCCGCGATATCCAGGATCAGCCAGGTCGGGCAGAGTAAGATTCACCGGACCGAGGTTCTCCCCGTTGATAAAGATTTGCGGCGGGGCGTCGATATTCGGGCTTGCCGCCTCGAAGCTTAGCAGCACGACCAGGGGTTGCGCTTCGATCCCGAATTGAAAGGCTGCGCCCTCCGGCAGGCTCGGTCCAATCCGAATGGTCTCATTCGCCAGCGTCGCTGTCACCGTTCCGAACATCTCCCTGTCTCGGTCCGGCGAACGAAGCGGCGACATCGCGGCGAACGGCTCTGGGATCAGGTCCCTGTGCTCCGCGCTGATCGGATGAAGCACTTCAGCCGTGGCCATCCAGTCCAGGTAAGCGCCCCGAATCGTTTTCCCATCGCCAGGAACTTCGATGTCGATGGTGGAGACCGCCACCATGGGCACCATGACGCTTTCCGATGTCGGCAAGCCTAGTCCGGCACCGAGAGGACCTGATTGCAGCACTTGAGTTCCGGACTCATCCCAAGCCACCAGCTGCGGTGCCTGGTCCGGCTGGTCGTCAAAGAACAAGCGAAAGAATAAGACCTGAAAATCGGCCTGCGGTCGTGATAGACGAATGCGAAACACGGTCTTGGACGCGACGCCTTCCTTTGCTTCCGAGGGAATGGTGGTGATCGCCTCCACCCAACTGGGCGCGGCCTGTGGTTTCGAATGAGCGGATGACGTCTGCCGAAGATCGAGCCAGGCGCTCTCGACGTTCGCGTTGGTATCACCTGTGGAAAGCCCGAGCGAGTCATTCACCATCACGTCCTGCGCGCGTGAGGGTGAGAAAGCGGCCAGGACAAGGACGAACGCAAGAGCGCGGTATAGCATGAGCGGCGCGAAAATAACTCAACCCGGGCGTAACTGCAAACTTTGTGTCATGTCAAAGACCGCCGAGAGAATGCTGAAAACCACAAATCCGACCAGGATCGCGATCAGGATGATGATGACCGGCGGAATGAGCGCGGAGATGATTTGCACCGAGCGATCCAGTTCCCGTTCGTAAACGTCGGCAATCGTCTGCATCGTTTGGGCGAAGTGCCCGGTTTGCTCGCCCACCGCCATCATGTCGGTAAACAATTCCGGAAACAATTTTTGTGCGCTCAGAGCGGTGGATAACGTCGCGCCATCGATGACCGCGCGTCGCACTTCGGCCAATTTGGCCTCGAGGAATTTGTTGCCCGCGATTTCCGTCACGAGGTCCAACGCCTTGAGCAGTGGAATGCCGTTTTCCATTAGGGTGCCGAGGGTTCGGGAAAATTGCGCGTAATACCGATGCCGGATGATGCGCCCGTACCCGGGCAGAGACAGCCGGAAACGGTCCCAGGCGATGCGACCTTCATCAGTCCGAACGAAGGCGCGCAAGCCGATGTACGCGCCGACCCCAATCAGCCCGCCTACCCACCAGTAGGCCGTAATAACGTGGTTCATCCCGAGCAATATTCTTGTGGGCAACGGAAGGACTCCACCGTTTTGGGCCAGGAAGCCGGTGAGCTGCGGCACCATGAACGTGATAAAAATCGCGATCAATCCGGCTCCCGCGATAGCCAGGAAGGCCGGATAAATCAGCGCCTGCTGAACACGGTCGCGCAAGTTCTTCGCCTGCATCAAGTGCTCGACCAGCCGCGTTAAGATATCGGGCAGCGCGCCACTTGCCTCGCCGGCGGCGACGAGATTCACATAGATGGTGGGAAAAATTCGCGGGAAGTCCCGAAGAGCTTGCGAAAAGCTTCGGCCATCCACCAGCGCCTGGTGGAGCGCATGTGTCATCTGCTGCATTTTCGGCTGCTTGAGGCGCTTTTGGAGCACCGACAACCCCTCGTCGAGCGTCATGCCCGCCCGGAGCAAATGGCCGAGTTGCTCGGTAAAGATCAGTAACTGGCCGTGAGGGATTTTTAGTTTTTGGGTCGCCGCCGGGAGCGTTGGTGCGGTCGCCACTGCCGCGCCGTTGTTTCCTTTTCCGGCGACTACCGGTTCACTACCCACCGCGTCAATTCGAACTGGGATGTAACGCAGTTGCTCAATTTGCCTGATGGCCACGGCGCGATCCGGGCAATCAAGGACGCCTTCAACCAGGCCGCCCTGTGCATTCCGGGCGCGATAGGAGAATTGCGGCATTAAAGGCAAACTACTTCTAAACCTGAATTGGGAAAACCGAATTTACGTTTTCGTCCCAGCTTCCTCCCGATGGGAGGGAATTTTTCCTGAACGGATCAAGGTTTGACGGTGACGACGCCGGCGTTGCTGTAGAGCTCGCCCGAAGCGACGGCGGCTGAAGACGTGGGCAGCCGGAGTTTGTGGCGGACGACGCCATCGGCCATCCTCACGTTGTTCCAGATGGAGTCGCTGGTGGTATCCTGGATGTCGGCGCCACTGTAACCGGTCATGACGGCAGTAGTGACATCGCGAAGGGAGTGGCCCGCGCCTCGTAGAAGAATATTTTTGATCAAAACGGACGGAGGGTCGGCGAGGTTATAGGGCTGGACGCGGACGTTGTTCAACCGGACGCGCGAAGGGGTGTTGGTGTTGTCCCCGAGGCGGATGCCGTAGCCGCCACCGATGCCAGTGCCCTTGCCGGCGTAGATAAGGCAGTTGTTGATCGAGATATCGGTGCCTTTATCGATCTGGACAGCGGCGATCCCGCCAGACTCATCGATGGTGGGATCGTAAAAGTGGATGTCGTGGCAGCCGGCGCCCTCGGCGTTGAGGTGGACGTTGCAGCCGGTGACCGAGTTGGAATAGAACGAGCAAAGGCTGGTGAATCTTTGGCATTCGCGAAGCAGCAGGCAGTCGCCGTAACAATTGATGATTTCGACGCCGACGTGCTGGCCTTGGACTCCGTAGTAATTTGCGCCAACACCCCAGCCATAAATGAGGACATCGGCCATGGTGAAGTTAAAGCCGTAGGTGCCAACGACTCCGGTGGTGGCGGTGTTACTGAGCCCTGGGCCGCGCAATTGCAGTCCCTGGATGCGATTGTAATTCGTATTGCCGCCGAGCGTGATCCCATTGCCAGTGGTGATATCGCTCCACTCGAGGGAGGCGGCGCCGTTTTCCTGGTAACGGCCTCCGCCGGCGCCGATGAGGCTGACCCGAGGCCCCAGGGTGAGAGCTGAGGTGAGCCGGTAGCGATCGCGCGGGACGAAAACAATTCCGCGGCCAGAGAGGCTGTCGATCGCACCCTGAATGGCGGCGGTATCATCATGCTTGACGACGGCACCGGCGCTGACGGCGGTGGAAGTGGGTGGCGAAATATTAATAACGTTGCCGCTCTTGCCGACAATCTGGCCGACATATTTCCCGCCACCCGGCCCGGCGCCGGCGATGTAGACGCCCTGGTCGGTGGGGAAGGGAGTGGGGTTGGTTAAAGTAACAGAGGTGGCGCCGGCGCCGGCCGCGCTGGCCAGGGTGGTGGTGGACATGGAACCGGAAGCGCCGAAGGCCTTGACATTGCAAACCTGGGCGCCGGGATCAAAGAGGTTACTGAGGAGGAAGCGGGCGTTGCCCCGGACCCCAGCGCGCGTAGCCAGGCCGACGACTTCATCGCCGTTGTATCCGATTCGTTGAGGGAAGTCTTCGAAATTCATGTCAGCCATAGGGTTCTTTGTTTCAGGGCGGATTATATCGACACGCCGGTGCGAAGGAAACAAATCATGTCGGCCACGCCGATATCCGTGGCCGTTTCGCGAATCCGGTCTGACTCCAGCAAACAGGCGTCTCTGCCACCCGAACCACTCCAGAACGGAGCATTGGAGGCGGGGGCGGGAATCGAACCCGCGAATAGAGGTTTTGCAGACCCCGACCTTACCACTTGGCTACCCCGCCATTAAGCGCGAACGGCGAGGCGGGGGCGAGAATCGAACCCGCTCATAGCGGTTTTGCAGACCGCGGCCTTCCCACTTGGCTACCCCGCCATTTTGACGCGAACGGAGAGTATGAGGGCCGCATCGCGGTGTCAATCTGGCGGCCTTCCGCATTCAACGTTGGACGTTGGACGTTGGACGTTGGACGTTGGACGTTGGACGTTGGACGTTTCCCCGGTCGCTAGCCCTCTCGTATGCCTTCTCACTCGTCCCAACTCTTCGCCAGAGCGCTCACCCGCATCCCCGGTGGCGTCAATTCTCCCGTGCGGGCTTTTCGCGGGCTCGGGCGTGAACCCTTTTTTGTCGATCGTGCCGAAGGCGCCAGGATTTGGGACGTGGACGGCAAAGAATATATCGATTACGTCGGCTCGTGGGGCCCGGCGATACTCGGGCATGCGCCTCCGGTCGTCGTGGCGGCGCTCCGCGACGCCGCTGCTCGCGGCGTCAGTTTTGGAATTCCGAATCCGCTCGAAGTGGAAATGGCGGAGCTGATCTGCCGCTGGGTTCCCTCGATCGAGAAAGTGCGAATGGTGAACAGCGGCACCGAGGCGACGATGTCATGTCTCCGGCTCGCGCGCGGCTTTACCGGCCGGGACAAAATCATTAAGTTTGAAGGCTGCTATCACGGCCACGTCGACGCCCTGCTTGTCCAGGCAGGCAGCGGCGCGCTCACGCACGGCCGGCCGGATAGCGCGGGCGTGCCCGCGGACTTTGCCGCACTGACCATTTCCGTTCCGTTCAACGACATCGAAGCGGTTCGCTCAGCTTTCCGGGAAAATGCAAAAACGATCGCAGCCGTGATTCTGGAACCGATCCCGGCGAATGCCGGCCTTTATTTTCCAGGCGAAAATTTTCTCGAGGAGTTACGCCGGGAATGCACCCAAAATGGGGCGCTCTTGATCTTCGATGAAGTCATGACCGGTTTTCGGGTGGCGCGGGGCGGCGCTCAGGAATTGTTCGATCTTCAGCCCGATCTGACAGCTCTCGGTAAAGTCATCGGCGGCGGGCTGCCGGTCGGCGCCTTCGGGGGAAGCGCAGATATCATGGATAAATTATCGCCCGAGGGCCCCGTTTACCAGGCTGGAACGCTGTCGGGCAATCCGCTCGCCCTGACTGCTGGTCTCGCGCAGCTCCGTGAACTCGAGCGGATAGACGGCTGGAAATCGCTTGAGGCTGCAGGCGCGCGCTTCGAGGAGGCGGCGCGCGCAACGCTGCGAGACCTTAAGATGCCCTGGGTCTTCCATCGCGTCGGTTCGATGTTCTGCCTTTTCTTCACGGCGGATCCGGTGGTCGATCTGGCCAGCGCCAAACGAAGCGATCTCACGAAATTCGGAAATTTTTTCCGAGGCTGCCTCGATCGAGGAATTTATTTCGCGCCTTCACAGTTCGAGAGTGGCTTTCTTTCTGTCGCTCATCAGGATTCCGATCTGGATACCACCGCGCGAGTCATTAGGGAAACTCTGGAGGCATTCTAGCCATGGCCTTTCCGGTTTCCGCAGTAACGCAGCCGGAGGCGAGGCCGGGCTTTCAAATCCGGTTTCCGGTATTCTAAATCTTTGCGTCGCCGCGCCGCTTGGACTATCCAACTCCCGCTGTGAGCTTTGCTTCCTCGGGTCCGATTCGCGCGGTTGCGAAATTTTTCTTCGAAGGCGACCGCAAGTTCTTCGTTAAAGGCGTCACCTACGGGCCGTTCAAGCCGGACTCAGAAGGGCATTACCTTGGCCCGCGCGATCAGGTGGAACGCGATCTGGCGCAGATGCGCGATGTGGGATTGAACGTAGTTCGAATCTATCATGTCCCCCCGCTCTGGTTCCTGGATTGTTGCGCCGCGGCGGGAATGCGGATTCTGATCACGCTGCCCTGGGCCAAACATGTCGAGTTTCTGGGCCGGAAGGCACGGCAGGAGATAACGGCGATGGTTCAAGCCGCAGTTGGCACCAATCGCGGCCATCCGGCTATCTTCGGTTACCTCGTGGGGAACGAGATCTCCAGCACGATGGTGCGCTGGCTGGGCGTGAGGCGCGTGACCGAATTTGTCGAGCACCTGATTCGCATCGGGCGCGAGATCGATCCGAACGTCCTCTTTTCCTATGCGAGCTTCCCGCCGACGGAATTTCTCCTCCCGCAGAATAGCGATTTCTGCTGCTTCAACGTCTATCTGCATGACCAGCAAGACTTCGAGCGCTACCTGCTTCGACTGCAAAATCTCTCGGAAGACCAGCCCCTCATTTTGGGAGAATTCGGCATGGACACGATCCGCCACACGGAACAAGAGCAGGCGGAGATGCTCGGCTGGCACGTCGAAAGCGTGGTGAAGTGCGGGCTGGCCGGCACCATCTTTTTCACCTGGACGGACGAGTGGTTTACCGGCGATCAGGAGATTACCGATTGGGCGTTTGGACTCGTGACGCGCAGCCGCGACCCGAAAAAGTCCTTCTTCACCTTGCGCGAGAAACTCGGGCAGGATAACGCGGCGCTTCCGCATCGTCCGTTGCCGAGCTTGCCGTTCGTCTCTGTGATCGTCTGCTCCTATAACGGCGCGAAGACCCTGGCCCAATGCCTGGAGTCGTTAGGCAAGATCGATTATCCGAACTTTGAAGTCATCCTGGTGGACGATGGATCGACTGATGACACCCCTGAAATAGCCGCCCGCTTTCCGCACGTCCGCTATTTCCATCAAACCAATCACGGTTTGAGCCATGCCCGAAACTACGGCGCCGCTGTCGCCAAAGGCGAAATTTTCGCCTACACCGACTCCGACTGCATGGCCGATCCGGATTGGCTCTATTACCTTCTGAGCACGCTTCTCAGTGGCGATTATGCGGGGGTGGGGGGGCCGAATGTTTCGCCGCCGGCGCGGAATTGGGTGCAGGCTTGCGTCGCGGCCGCGCCGGGCGGCCCGAGCCACGTCCTCCTGACGGACACCGTGGCCGAGCACATTCCGGGTTGCAACATGGCGTGGTACCGCTGGGCCTTTGAAAGCATCGGTGGGTTCGATCCGGAATATCACAAGGCCGGCGACGACGTTGATTTTTGCTGGCGCGTCCAGCAGGCTGGACACGAGATCGCCTTCAGTCCGACCGCGATCGTCTGGCATTATCGCCGTTTCACCCTCCGTGCGTTTCGCAAACAGCAGGAAGGCTATGGCGAGGCCGAATCAATGCTTCGTTTCAAGCACCTGATCTTCTTTGGGCCAACCGGGACCGCCAAGTGGCGTGGGCAGATTTATGGAACGCCCCGCTTCAGCTGGTTCATTAACCGGCCGATTATTTACCACGGTGTTTTTGGCGAAGGCCTGTTCCAGTCGATCTACCCTACGCCGCAATCGGACGTCGCGGGCTACTTGAGCAGCATCGAATGGTTTGCGCTGACGGTTTTTCTTTTTGGCTTGGGGATCTTTCTGCCTGCCCTTCGCATCGTTCCTTATTTGATGTTGGGCGGCACTTTATGCGTCGCGATATCTTATATGCTGCGAGCGCGGATCGAACCGAAGTTCGACACGATTCCGGCCCGTCTTCTCGTGATGTTCCTTGCCTTCGCCCAGCCGCTGGTCCGCGGATGGTCCCGCTATTTCACGTGGCTCCATTTCAAGCGCACGCCGCGGACGGTCATCGCCAGCCATGAAGATCTGCCGGCCGGCGCGGAACTCGCGGGGAGCTTGCGACGCCGCAGCTTTTGGAGCGAGGAAGGTAAAGATCGCCATCACCTGCTCGGAGCGACCTTTACCCTTCTAAATGAGGAAGACTGGCGCTATTCCACGGATACCGGCTGGAATGAATGGGACATCCAGGTTTACGGCAATTTCTGGTGGAGCGTTACGCTCCAAACGGTGACCGAATATCATGGCGGCTTAAAATGCCTGACGCGCGCCGGTCTGCGTTATCGGTTGGTGACCACAACGGTTATTATTAATCTCGTCGCGCTCAGTCTGTTGGCATACCGCCAGTTGAACGTCGGCCATGCCGAACCCTGGCTCATTGCCGTTTATTGTTTTTTCCTCATTTTCCTGGCGGTTCGTGCCCGGCGATTGAAACATCGCGTGGCGGAACTCATCGATCTTGCCGCCTACCGGGCCGGGCTTCAACGCATCCTTCGTCGCGGCGTTTCGGCGAAAACGGCTGCGCCGAAAACGCGCCGAAGGTTGAGGTCGGCTAAATAGGACAGAAGTCATGGGGCGTCCCCAGCTTCTCCGTTTCTCGATCGCATTAACGGTCGAGATCCTCTGCTGCGCCTCGCTAAACCTGTTTGACGACTGGACCCTGGAAGAGATGCCGGTGAAGTTCGTCGGTGGCGCCATCCTCTGTGGAGTCGCTTACTTTTTCGCGGTCCGGGAATTTCCGGTGCTGGCGAATGGCAGGCAGCGAGCGCAAGTTTTTTGGGCGATCGCCATTTTGTTGCGTTTGATCGCGTTGCCCCTCGCTCCCAGCGATGACTTCTACCGGTATCAGTGGGAAGGGAAAATCCAGCACGCGGGTTTTAACCCTTACCTCCTTGCACCCGACGATCCGAAACTGGAGTCGGTCCGCGCCGAATTCCCGGACTGGCAGAAGATCAATCACCGCGATTTTCGTGCGATCTATCCTCCCGGCGCTGAACTGGTCTTCGCGGGATTGAGCGGAATTTCCGATAGGCCCCTGTTCTACAAGCTTCTTTTCACTGGTGCGGACCTGGGGACGATCGCGGTGCTTTTGCTGCTCCTGGGCGGCGCGTCGCGCTACGCCAATACGGCCTGGTACGCGTGGAATCCGCTAGTGGTTTACAGCTTCGCCGGGGCGGCTCATTTCGACAGCTTGATGATTTTTCCTATGACGGCGGGAATTTTCTTTCTCACGCGTTTCGAAGCAGAGTCCGATTCGCGACGAAAATGGCTCCTGGCTTTTGCTGCCTCCGCGGCCTTTGGGGTTGCCATTTCGATCAAGCTTGTTCCAGCTCTTCTTCTCCTGGTCTGCGTCTTCGCGTTGGGTTTTCGCGCGATCACTCTTGCCGTCAGCGTGGGGATCCCAGCGCTCTTGAGCACGTTTTACGGTTGGCCGAAAATCCAAATTTCGGAGTCGTTGGGGCGTTTCGCTCACGTCACCAGATTGAACGATCTCTTTTGGTGGCTGATTGAGGAGACGATCTGGGCGAACCCGCATCAAAAGAATTACCACTACAACGTCATCGTGGTGGTCAGCGTCGGGCTCGTCTCGCTGCTCTTTTGCCGAAACTGGAAGCGCGGAATGATTTGGGCGCTCGGCACGGCGCTCGTCCTTAGTCCGGTTCTGCACCCGTGGTATTGCACCTGGATCTTGCCTCTCGCTGCGTGGCGACGGGCCTATGCGTGGTTCGTCTTCTCGGTCACGCTCTTCGCTTATTTCTTATTCTGGAATGAGCGGCTCTTCGCGGTGCCCTGGCAAGCAGAGCCTTGGATGCGCGCGATGATTATCGTTCCGGCCCTGGTTGCGGCAATCGCGTTGTCCCTGCGAAGATGGTCTGGTGCGAATGCTGAGGCGCCTGTGTCAGGCGGCTAACCTGTGCCCCAGGCGCTCGCCGCGGCGAGCGCCTCTCATTTAATCCCTTTCAGGCGTTTCCTGGGATCTGTTGCATCGCCTCGGCGAAATCGGGAGGAACGGGGGCTTCGAACATCATTCGCTCGCCTGTGCGTGGGTGATGAAATGAGAGTTTCCAGGCATGGAGCATTTGGCGTGAAAAGGTTCCGGCATGTTTACCGCCATATAATTTATCGCCGAGCACGGGATGGGCGAGGTGATGAAGGTGAACCCGGATTTGATGGGTCCGCCCACTATGCAACGTGCATTCCAACAGGCTCATCCCAGCACCCTCGCGCAGGACGCGATATTCCGTTTTCGCCGCGCGCCCCTGTCTGCGGGCGATGCTCATCCGTTGCCGGTGCACCGGATGACGGGCGATCGCCTTGTCGATCACACCTGTATTTTTGCGCAATATTCCGGCCACGAGCGCGAGATAAATCTTCTGCATCGTGCGCGCGGCAAATTGCTTCGACAGATCGCGGTGAGTGTTATCGTTTTTCGCTACGACCAGACAGCCGCTCGTCTCTTTATCGAGGCGATGGACAATTCCCGGGCGCTCTTGTCCGCCAATGCCTGAGAGGTTCGTGCAATGAGCCAGCAGGGCGTTCACCAGGGTGTGTTGCTGATGTCCGGCGCCCGGATGCATGACGAGCCCGGCAGGTTTGTTAAGGACGAGCAGATCGTCGTCCTCAAAAATTACTTCTAGCCCCATTTGCTCCGGCCGGGCTTCGATTTTCTCGATGGCCGGTTCGGTTAGTTCGACCAGGTCGCCCGTTCGCACGAGGTCGCGCGGCCGCGGCGGCTTACCGTTTAGTGTTACGAAGCCCTCGCGAATCAATGCCTGGAGGCGCGCCCGTGAAAAATTGCTGAGTTGGAGAGCGAGATAACGATCCAGGCGCACCCCTGCGCTTTCGCGCGCCACGCAGAGCGCGATCATGATCCCGTCCTAAAGAGGCCAAGCGATAACGGCGGTCGAAAGGTAAACAAAACTCTGCCACCAGCTTCGCCAGCTGGGAGATACCTGACAAGGGCCTTTCGCGCCCCGAAAGTAACAACTCCGATTAGCGACCGATCTGGATTCCAGGATATCGGCTGAGCTGGTCGGCAATCGGTTGATTACCGTTCCGGTCCATCTCTTTCTGGTCGATCGTCAAAACCGGACCATTCCGGCCGATTGTGATGATGTTACGTTTCTTCACCCTCTGCGGGATATGAGAACCGGTGAGGTAAACGTACTCGTAATTGGCGTTATCCTGTTGGGTTTTCTGTTCGACTACCGGCCGATCGGCCATGGCAGTTCCCAGAGCGAGCGCGCTAATTGCCAGACTCAATATTAACCGTTTCATACGGACAAATTACGCCTGCAACGCTCCTGGGTCAATGCGCGATTCGCTGAAATCGAGCGTTCCACCCCTCGATGCTGTCCAATAATGGCACGACCGCAAGTTTACAGCCGAATCGACGATGCTAGGTTAGCGCCTCTCGACTCGCTGCATTGCGCGCGAGGCGCCCATTCATGAGCCAAAATCCGCCATTTCCATCGCCGGAAGAACTAAAATCCAAGCTCTCCGAATTCATGAAAACGAATTTCGGCGACAAGGTGTCCTTCGCGACCTACACGGAGCCGGACCCGGTCGATGCCGGAGCCGAGGAAAAGCCGAAGGGAAATGACGACGAGCAATTCGTCTTTGATTTCCTGCCGCGCGATATCAAAGCGCACCTGGACCGGTTTGTCATCAAGCAGGACGAGGCTAAGAAGGTCCTCTCGATCGCTGTCTGCGATCATTATAATCACGTCAATTACCTGCGCCGATTCGCCCGAGAGGATGCGGCGCGGGCGGACGGAACGGAATACGCAAAGCAAAACGTAATCCTGGTGGGGCCAACCGGTGTCGGAAAAACTTATCTCATCAAGCACATCGCCGAACTGATCAAAGTTCCCTTCGTCAAGGCGGACGCGACAAAGTTTAGTGAGACTGGTTATGTGGGTGGCGACGTCGAGGATCTCGTTCGCGAACTCGTGGACAAGGCCGATGGAGATGTTCAGCTCGCTCAATTCGGCATCATCTACATTGACGAGATAGACAAGATCGCGGCGGCGGGAAACATGGTGGGGCGCGACGTAAGCGGGCGCGGCGTCCAAACGACGCTTCTCAAGTTAATGGAAGAAACCGACGTGCCGCTGCGGAGCGCTAACGATCTGCAGGCGCAGCTTCAGGCAGCCTTCGAATTTCAGAAACGGGGCGGGAAGGCGAAGCGTGAAACGATCAGCACCAGCCACATCCTTTTTGTCGTGAGTGGCGCGTTCGAGCGTTTGAAACAGCAGGTTTCACGGCGCCTGGCCCAAGGCCAGATTGGATTCAATTCCGAGCCGAGGCCGGTGATGGACAACGAATTGTTCCAATACGTCACGACCCAGGATTTCATCGAGTACGGATTCGAGCCGGAATTCATCGGCCGGCTCCCGGTTCGCGTGGTCTGCGAGGAATTGATCGCGGACGATCTTTACCAGATCATGAAGTTTTCGGAGGGCAGTATCCTGCGCCAGTACGAACGCGCATTCCGGGCTTACGGAATCGAAATCAGTTTCGAGGATGAGGCGTTGCGTTTAATGGCGGAAGCGGCGGCAAAGGAAAAAACGGGCGCGCGAGGGCTTCTCACCGTCTGGGAGAAGCTGTTTCGCGACTATAAATATTATCTGGCCGGCTCCGGTCTTAGCCAATTGCGTGTCTCGGAGGAACTTGTCCGAGAACCCAGGCGAGTGCTTGATCGTCTGTTGGCGGAAGGGCACAAGCATGAGGAAGCGGCCCTCGAACAGAGTGCGCGCGCCTTTGCGGATCAATTTGGAAATGAGCACGGACTCGAGATTTCGTTCGACGAAGCTGCTCTTGTCCGTCTGATTCAACGAGCCCAGGCTGAGAGGATGACGATGCCGGAACTCTGCGCCCACCTCTTTAAAGATTATCAGTTCGGGCTCAACCTGATTCGGAAAAATACCGGACAAAAAACCTTTATCCTGAGTCGTGACGCGATCGACACTCCGGATAAGTTCTTGAGCGATCTGGTCGTTCAGTCTCACTATCGGCTTGCACCAGCCGAAAAGAATTGAGAGCAATCCACAAATGAAACGGCATCTTCTTTCAGCGCTCATCATTGGGCTGATCGCGGCTGCCCTTGTGATGGGGCTGCACGCGAGTGGTCTGCTGGCCGGGCCCGAACTGGCAATCAAGAATCTTCTTTTGCGGAGAGGGCCGACGACCAGGTCGGTGCTTGAGTCGATGCAATATTTTTTCGTGCTGATCCTGGCGGTTGGCGTTGCCTGGATGACCCTGGCTACGGCCCGCCGCGTCCGGCTCGGTGGGATCATCGCGATTCTGGTCGTTGAGTTGGCCGGGATCGCCTGGGTCTGTTCGCTTTATCAGGTTCTGTTTCAGCCTCTCCCTGCCATCGCTGGAACGGCCCTCGGTTTCCTCTTGCCCATCGGGTTCCTCGAAGTAGCCGCATTCCTTCAGCGACGCCGTGAGCGAGCCCCTGTTTTGTCCGTGGAAGCGATTGCCGTCAAACCGCGAGCTCGCGTCAAACGCGGCGATCTCCCGCCCGAGTCGGTGGCGCAGGCTTGTGAAGTGACGGCTGTCGTGTGCGACATCGCGAACAAGCACGATCTGGCCGAGGAATGTGAACCCGCTGCCTTCGCCGAGATCACGGAGAAATTTCTGGCCCACACCACCGAAGCATTTCGCAAGGCCGGCGCGTATATTGAATCGGCCGGTGGCGAAGGGGTCGTCGCCATCTTTGGCTACCCCGAGAACGACAGGCAGCACGCAGAAAAGGCGACGCGCAAGGCGATGGCGCTGACTCAGGCGTTTAGTCAGGCCGCCAAATCCGATGGGCCAGCCAGCATTGGCGTGCACGCGGGGGTCAGTTCCGGGATCATGATCATGGCGCCCGTGAAAAACAACGGGCAGCGCAGCATGCTTGCGACCGGTGAGCCGGTGGAGTTGGCTCGAAGATTCTGCATTGCGAATCGGTTTTACGGCTCGCGGGTTTTGCTCGGGCCGCGCACCTTCGAGCTCGCCAGCAAGATTCTCGTCGCGCGGCCCATCGATTTTTTGAGCGGGGTGGATGTGCGCGAACGGCACGAAATCTACGAGCCGGTTGTCCTGGCTCTCGAAGCGTCTCGCGACCAGATCACCCGGCGCGATGCATTCTGGAATGGCGTTGTCCTTTACCGGGAAAAGCGCTGGGCCGAAGCCTACTCTCAATTTCAAAATGCGCGCGGGCCCGAGGGTGAAGAAGATCGCCCCCTGCAATTGTATCTCCGCCGGCTCGAGCCGCTGGCCTTGCAGTTGACCAATACGCCGCTGGACGAGTAAAGGCCGCCGGTTTTGAGGAAAACGGAATACCCGTCGTCGATCCGGGATTTGATCGCGCAATTGCGGCTAATGCCTGGGATTGGACCGCGTTCGGCCGAGCGGATCGCCTTGTGGATCGTCCAAGCGCGCGGCGACCAGCCGGAAAATATCGCACAAGCGATCACCGCGACACGGCAGTCGGTGCGGCCGTGCCCGCGTTGCGGGTTTTTCACCATGGAGGAAATTTGCGGCATCTGCTCGGACACCTCGCGCGCTCCGGATTTGCTCTGCGTGGTCGAGCAGGCGACCGATATTCTGCCCCTCGAAAAGACGAGCGCCTTCCGCGGACGCTACCACTCGTTAGGCGGACGCATCTCGCCGCTCGACCACATTGGTCCTGATGACTTGCGGATCAAGGAGCTGGTCGCGCGCGTGGAGCAGGAGAAGTTTTCCGAAATCATTCTCGCCCTGGCGGCCGACGTGGAAGGAGAAGCAACGACCAATTACCTCGTCGAACTGCTGAAGCCGTTTTCAGTGAACCTCACCCGCATTGCCCACGGTTTGCCTGCGGGCGGAGGGCTTGAGTCCGCGGACGAGTTGACCCTCTATCAGGCTCTCTCTGGCCGGACGAAGCTTTGAGCTTTGAGGGTTAAGCTTTAAGAGGATTTGCGCTGCGAGCACTTAAAACCTAACACTTAATAACTTAAAGCTCCTCGACCCATGTCCTGCGCGAAAATCGATCCAGCATTGCACCAGGCGCAAAAGCCGCCCTGGATCAAAGTTCGACTGCCTTCGAATCCGGTTTTCTTTTCCACCAAGGCCCTTATCTCGGACTTGCGGCTGCACACCGTCTGCGAGAGCGCGCAATGCCCTAATCGCTGGGAATGCTGGAGCCAGGGCACCGCGACGATGATGATCGCAGGGGAGCGCTGCACCCGGGCCTGTGGATTTTGCGCCGTCACCACCGCCAAGCCATTCGCGCTCGAAGAGGACGAACCGCAGCGTGTGGCTGAGGCGGTGCGCCGGATGGGTTTGAAGCACGTGGTCGTCACGGCCGTCGCCCGGGACGATCTGAAGGACGGGGGCGCGAATCATTTTGCGCGCACGATCGAAGCCATTCGCGCGATGGATCCCGCTGTCATCATCGAGGTTTTGGTTCCCGACTTCCACGCCCAGGACTGGTGCATCCAAATCGTCCTCGACGCCGCGCCCGACATCTTCAATCACAACATGGAGACGGTGGAGCGATTGACGCCGGCGGTTCGTTCGCGCGCGAAATATCGAACCTCACTCGATGTCTTGCGCAAAGCGAAAGAGCTCTCCCCGGGAATCGTCACAAAAAGCGGCGTCATGCTCGGGTTGGGCGAAAAAGAGACGGAACTTTTTCAGACCATGGACGACCTACGCGAGATCGGTTGCCAGGTGCTGACCCTGGGCCAATATCTGCGACCGACCCCACAGCATCTCCCTGTGATCGAGTTTGTCTCACCGGAACGCTTCAATGCTTACGGTGAAATCGCGCGTGCGAAAGGTTTCGAACACGTGGCCTCCGGTCCGCTCGTGCGCAGCTCGTATCACGCGGCCGATTTCCATCCGGTGGTTCGCTAAAATGGCGGTGCCTCCGGACGAGACGATCGACCGGAAGACGGTCGCTGCGGTCATTCCCGCCTACCTCGAAGAAAAACATATTGCCGATGTGGTTCGGCGCACGCTCGAACAGCTCGATCATGTCCTGGTGGTCGATGACGGATCGGCCGACGCGACCGCGGTCACCGCGCGGAATGCGGGAGCAGAAGTCATCGTCCATCCTCAGAATCTGGGCAAAGGCGAAGCGATTAAAACGGGAATGCGTCGCTGGCTCGATCGGAGCGTCAACTACGTCGTAATTCTCGACGGTGATGGCCAGCACCGGCCGGAAGAGATCGAACGTTTTCTCGCGGCCGCTTCCTCAGGGCGCGCGGAACTGTTGATCGGCACTCGGATGAGAGATGTGCGCGAGATGCCTCTGGTGAGGCGTGCGGTCAATCGCTATATGAGCAACAAAATTAGCCGGCTCTGCCGCCAGCCCATTCCCGACACCCAATGTGGCTTTCGCATGGTGCACCGCAGCCTGATCCCCGATTTGCTTGGAGGCGCCGAGCGCTTCGACTACGAAACCGAAATGCTCATCCTGGCCAGCCGCAAAGGCTGCCGGGTCGAGTCAGTCCCGATTACCACGGTTTACTCCGACGAAGTAAGCAGCATCAATCCCGTGCGCGACACCATCCGCTTTTTCAAACTGATTCGCCGCTATCAAAAGCCATCGTCATCGACGCCGCTTTGACGGTTCGGGCGATTTAATCGTCGTGTAGAAGACGACATTGCTAATGATGCGGTAGGCACCGTCAATCCAGACCGTAACGTAGACCGAGTAATGCCCGGGTGTGTCTTCAGGGTATTTGAATTGTGTTTCGTTTTTCGCATTCCGCTGCAATAGCATTTTGCCGTCTCGGAAGAGGTTCCACCTCAATCCGTCAGGTTCCGGTTCAAGGATTGTGCGATTCAAGGTGTGGTCTTGATCTACGCTCAAGGTGACGAAGGGTCCGTGGAATTTAGGTGGCGGCAAAGGTCTCGGCGGGGCCGAAAAGGGTTTCTTTTTGATTTCGAATTCGATCTCGTCTCGCAATCGATGTGCCTTTACCCGCCATTCCGTCGAATCGTCAGCCCTGCTGATGGTTCGCAGTTTTGGGATCACCTGCTTGGTGAAAAGCTCCCTCATCTGATCGTACTCATGCTCTGAGATCGGATCCGGATACTTGTTCTGCGGATTCAACCTTGCGCTTGCCAGCAGCAACTCAGCAGCCTGTTGCCGGTGGTGCGCGTCGTTGCTGTCCAACTTCGGAATGAAGGCACGGGTTCCGGCGACTCCGAATGACGGTAAGGAGCTCCAGGGCCCGCTCATGGTTGGACCCGAGGCAGAGTCAAACCAGGTAAGAAACAGTGGAATCGCGGGTGGGTATCGCGCGCTCACCAGAGAACCGACGGCACGAAAGAACAGATCGCTCTCCCATTGAGAAAATTCGTTTCGGCGGGGATAATTCTCCTTCACGAACTGAAGGTAGATAGGGCAGAGAGCGTGGCTGTATGGCCGAGGCTCTTTCCCTACGCAAGCGAGAAATGCCCTGCTCGCCGGATTTTGCTCCTGCTTTTGTTTGATCAAGCCAATTAATTCTTCGGGCGTGACAAACGGCAAGAGTAGACCGAGAGCTTGTTCAGCTTTTCGAAGGTCAGTTTGGCTGAGGGCGAACTTAATCAGCGGCGCCTTCAATCGCTCTGGCTGCAAAATTTTTTCACTGGAAAGCGGAATCGAAGGAAGCCTGCCGCCCTGATCGAGGTCATGAACCACCTCCGCTTCCGTAATCAACTTCCAAAAGAAGTCGCGTAGCGGATCGAGCTCGGGCCGATAGCTAAATTTCAGCGTCCGCTGCCGCTCCGGCTCGGAAACGGTGATCTCGGTTTCGCCAGTGTCAGTGGGGATAGGTTGATTGGCGCGATCCGATTGTGAGAAAAAGTCCGTAACTCGGACGATGGCGCGGAGGCCGCTTAGCTCGTGTGGAGAGAGGACAGTCTCGTAATCAAAGCTGGACTGTTGCTTTGCGATTCGGGCGACAACTGCCCCCGAGACACCGACTGTCACGGTCAGCTCGGTGTAAGGCGAATGTCCGCGCCCATGCTTGTAGGTCACAAAAGGTTGCTCGGCGGCCGCAGAAGCAAGATTCGCGGTGATGAAGATTGCGAGGCCTTGCAGCAAGCGACTGCTCATAGAGTGTCGATACATAAATGGAGACACTTGGCGGTCCCTTTCCTTATCCCGGGCCGATCAGCCAGCCCTTTAGGCCGAGCGAATGAGCAGGATCCACTCCGTGCCAGACACAATTCGCTTTCAACCAACGCGGAAACTAGACCAGCCCACACCGCCGGAAATCGCCCATGTTGCCGCCGGTCGAACGCTCAATGAGATCGATGGTGAATTTTAGCAGGCAGACCTCCCAGGCGTCGTCCACGCCTTGAATCACGGCACTGAGCGGTTCATCGGAATGTTCGACTTTGAGTTTGGTCCGCTCGATGACGGCGTCCATGGTATCGCGCACGGTGTTTTCGGTGACATCCGTTTTCCTAAATTGAAAGCCGTAACGGAGCACGGCTACGTCGCGCGTGTGCTCTCTTAATTGGTCGACGTATTTCTGGGCCTTCTCTCCAAAACCCTCGAGCAAGAGTCGGCAGTAATGTTCCGGGGTCAGAATCTGGGGCCGGTCGGCGTGAATCCTTCCATCGCGAACGCGAACTTCGTTGACCTGATCCATCAGCTCCGAGATTAGATAGAACCGGAAGCTCGTGCTGCCGAAGCTGGCGATTTGACGCTCCGGCGCGAGGATCACGCGCGTGTTTTCGATCGCGTATTGGAAGTCGTCTTCGGTCATCTGGGCGTGCCACAGTAAACGACCTCCTCGCAAAAGAAAACGCGAGGTGGCGCCGTCCCACCCCCTGGTCACGCTGCGGAATCCGCGAGCGGAACAACGCTAGGCACTTGATCGCGGCTCGAACGCCATCGCAAAACTGCTTCGATGGTAAAGATGGCGAGCGCGATCCAAATAAAAGTGAAGGTGACCAAGTGAGCGCGCGTGAAAGGCTCGTGATAAAGAAACACGCCGAGAAAAAAACTGCCGGTCGGCGCGAGGTATTGGAGGAAGCCGACGGTCGTCATCCGAAGGTGGCGCGCGGCGTGTCCGAACCAGACGAGAGGCAGGCCGGTCACGACGCCCGTGCTGACCAGAACGAGCGCGAGCGACCAATGCGCCGGCCCGAAGGCCGAGGCGCCGGTGCGTTGCAATTGGAGCAAATAGAGGATGGCGAACGGGGTTAGCAGCATTGTTTCCAGGAAAAGGCCGGGGATGGCACGCGTCCCCGATTTTTTGCGGAGCAGACCGTAGATTCCGAACGAGACGCAGAGGATGATGGCGACCCAGGGGAATTTTCCGTAACCGAGGGTGAGGTTGAGCACACCGACCAGAGCGAGCAGGACGGAGATTAGCTGCCACCGGGTGAGGCGCTCGCGCAAAAAAATCGCGCCGAAGAGGACGTTGACCAGGGGTGTCATAAAATACCCGAGGCTGGTTTCGACCACTCGGCCGACGTTGACGGCCCAAATGAAGAAGAGCCAGTTGATCGAAAGCGCGAGTCCGCTGGCGAGGCAATAGAGCAGGGCGGATCGCGAGGCGGCTGCCTGGCGAAGTTCGAGCCAGCGCCGCTGCCAGGTCAACAGCACGATCAGGAAAACAGTGGTCCAGACAAAGCGGTGCGCGAGAATTTCGGCCGCGGGAATGGTCTGGAGGAGTTTCCAATAAACCGGGATGAGTCCCCAGGTGGCGAAGGCCGCGAAGCCGGCAATAAGCGCGGAGCGTTCGTCCTGTTGTGCTGCAGGAGGTTGGACCGTCGGGTGCATCGAATCGCATTCCTATTTCACGCTTCGACCACCGGGGCAAATTGGTAGAGGCGCTTGGGGCAAGTCCCCGGTTCTATTGGTTAGGCGCTTGGCACAAGGGCATCTACATCTTAAAGAAGCTGACAACGGGCCCTCTAGTGAAAACAAAGAACTTCTTTGCCGAACTCAAACGGCGCAAGGTTTACCGGGTTGCGATTGCCTACGCAGTCCTGAGCTGGCTGCTCATCCAGATCGCGACCCAGGTTTTTCCGTTTTTCGAAATCCCCATGTGGGCGGTGCGACTGGTCGTCCTGCTGCTCGCTCTTGGGTTTCCGGTCGCCTTGCTTCTCGCCTGGGCCTTCGACCTGACGCCCGAAGGAATTAAACGCACAGACGATCTCGACGGAATGCTCGAGCAAAAAGCGGCCAGCAATGCGAGATCGACTCGGGCGGCACCGGTTGGGCCGCCGGAGAAAAGCATCGCCGTCCTGCCGTTCGAAAATTTTAGCGACGATCTGCAGAACGTGTACTTCGCGGACGGCATCCAGGACGACATCCTCTCCAGCCTCGCGAAAGTCGCTGACCTTAAGGTAATCAGCCGCACCTCAGTCCGGCAATACCGAACAGGCACGCGCAATCTGCGAGAGATTGGCCAGGAACTCGGGGTTGCTTACATCCTGGAAGGCACGGTGCGACGGGTCGGCGATCGGGTGCGCATCAACGCGCAGTTGATTGATGCCCGGACCGACCTGCACATCTGGAACGATACCTACGATCGCGAAATCACCGATCTTTTTGCATTCCAAAGTGAATTGGCCCGTCGGATCACGTTCGCGCTCCGCGCCAATCTCTCGCCGCGTGAGAGGGAGAGTTTACAGCTGCATCCAACGGCCGATCTCGCTGCTTACGAGCTTTTCCTTCGCGCACGAGATCTGTTCCGATGGAGCGGCTCAGGCGATCCGCGGGAAAACAGCGAGTGCGCTCTTCGCTTGCTGGGTGAGGCAATCGAGCGCGATCCGCAATTCGCGCTTGCGCACTGCCTGGCTTCGCGTGTCCATGGCGAGCTGTACTGGTTTGGGTATGATCGAAGCCGGGCGCGTCTGACGCTGGCGAAAATCGCGGGGGACAATGCGTTGCGTCTCCAACCGGACCTGGGCGATGCGCGCCTGGCCCTGGCCTACTATTACTATTTCGGATACCGCGACTACGAGCTGGCCCGGACCGAGCTGGCGATCGCACAACAGGCCACACCTAACGATGCCGAAGTGTGGGACGCCGCCGGCGCCATCGACCGCCGCCAGGGCCGCTGGGAGGATGCAGTCCTCAACTTTGAAAAGGCGAAAGAATTGGACCCGCGCAACAGCTCGGTGCTCTGGAACCTGGGGGAAACCTATGCCTGTGTCGGCCGCTACGAAGAAGCGCAGCGGGTGTTCGCGGAGGGTTTGGCAGTAAATCCAGAGGCTCATTTGTTCGCGCTCGCCCGGGCAGCGATCGATCTGCAAACAAAAGGTGAAACCGCCCCGTTGCGCGTCGCGTTACGCTCAGTTCCTCCGGATTTCGATCCGGGAGGCGCGGTGACAACCGTCGCGCTGCGGGTTTCTCTGATAGAGGGTGATTCTGCTGAGGGCGCGCGCCTTCTGGGAGCTTCGCGCTCCGAGAAGTATAACGATTCCGGCGTCGGAGGACCCGCAATGAACTTTGACGGATACACGCTGCCGAGGGCCTGGTACGAAGGCCTCGTCGCGCGCGGGAGAGGGGAGCAAGACGCGGCCGAGCGCGCGTTTGCTGTCGCGCAACGAAGAGTTGAAGCCGATCTCGCTCAATGGTCTGACGATCCCAAGGCGACGGCCCTGATGGGACTCGTTCAAGCCGCGCGCGGGCGAAAAGAGGAGGCGATTCGCGCAGGCCGGCGGGCGGTGGAACTCCTGCCCATTTCGACGGATGCCTTCGACGGACCGTTGCTGACGACGAAACTCGCGGTGATTTACGCGCAGGTCGGCGAAGTTGATCTCGCACTCCAATTGCTCGCGGGTTTGATGCAGATGCCGAATGGTCCGACGGCAGGCACGTTGCGCGTTGAACCTGAATGGGAGGCGCTGCGCGGTGATCCGCGGTTCGATGAACTCGTGAGCGCAGTCGCAGCCGCGTGATAAGCGGCTTGTCATCCCGAGCCGCGCAGGACGGCGAGGGACCCCACAGTCGCAGCGCACCCAACCAAAAACAGGCACGACGTACCCGCTGGACACGCCCATCGTTACGCGGAAGCGATTGAGCACCTGTGAGGTCCCTCGCCGTCCTGCGCGGCTCGGGATGACAACGCCCCCCCCCACACGTCGTTGCCGATGCGCTAATTGATTTCCGGCACCCGAATGCAGGCGGCGAAATGATTCATCCCCCAATCGACCAACGGAGGCACCTGCGCTTTGCAGGCGTCAATCATGTACGGGCAGCGTGGATGAAACGGACAGCCCACCGGCGGATTCATCGGCGAGGGAGGATCACCGGGCAGGACGATTCGTCGTCGAAGGCTCTCCCGCTTTGGATCGGGAATCGGAACAGCGCTGACCAGGGCCTTGGTGTACGGATGGAGCGGCTGCCCCAGCACCTGATCGGGCGATCCCAGTTCGACGATCTTTCCAAGATACATGACGGCAATTCGGTCCGAGATGTGTTTGACGACCGAGAGATCGTGCGAAATGAAGATCAAGGTCAGATCCATTTCACGACGGATCCTGGCGATGAGGTTGATAATTTGCGCCTGGATCGAGACATCGAGCGCGGAAACCGGCTCGTCCGCGATAATCAACTTGGGTTCCACCGCCAGCGCCCGGGCGATTGCAATACGCTGACGCTGGCCTCCGGAAAATTCGTGCGGATATTTCTTCATCGCGCGAGGCAGGAGACCCACCTGGTTCATGAGCGTGGCCACACGCGGCCGAAGTTCACGCCGCGGCAATTTCCGGTGCGCGAGAATCGCTTCCGCCAGGGTATCGAAGACAGTCATCCGCGGATTGAGCGAGGCGTAGGGATCCTGAAAAATCATCTGAAAATCCGCGCGCGCATGACGCAGTTCGCTGCCTTTCAAGCGGTTCAGATTCTTGCCTTCGAGCACGACGCTGCCGGATGTCGCCCGGATCAACTGCAGGATCGTGCGGCCAAGAGTCGATTTTCCGCACCCGGATTCGCCCACCAAGCCGAGCACTTCGCCTTTTCGCAGCGAGAAAGAGACCCCGTCCACGGCCTTGACGGTTCCGACGCGGCGCTTGAAAACGAAGCCGCTCTCGACCGGAAAATGGGTTTGAACATTTTCGACTTCGAGAAACGAAACGGGCATGGCGTCGTCGCTCCTCTGGCGAATTATTTCTTCGCCTCGAAAAGAGGAAGATACTGGGCCAGCCCTTCGTCCTTCAATTTCTCGACCGGCACGAAACGGAGCGCGGCCGAATTCATGCAGTAACGCAAACCGGTGGGCTTCGGACCGTCGTCGAAAACGTGGCCGAGGTGCGCATCGCTCGACTTCGATCGAACTTCGGTTCGGACGCCACCGAGAGAGTTATCGATTTTTTCCAGGACTCGTTCCCGCTCGATTGGTTTTGTGAAACTCGGCCAGCCGGTTCCGCTCTCAAATTTGTCGAGCGAACTGAAAAGCGGATCGCCGCTGATCACGTCGACGTAAATGCCGGGGCGGTGATTGTCCCAATACTCGTTTTTGAACGGCGGCTCGGTTCCGTTTTCACGCGTTACGTGGTACTGCAACGGCGTCAGGCGCGCCCGGAGTTCGGCGTCGGCAACCGGCGTGGCGGCGGATTTTGCCGAAGACACTTTCTGGTCCTGGCCATGAGTCAGGTAAACAAATCCGACCGCGAACACAGTCACGCCGAGCATAACCAGCATGAGGCTGACTCGGTTCGCGCGCTTTGGCGGAGTGGAAGCATTCATAAAGAATTATCGGCGGCACTGGCGGGGAGGGCGCGCGCGGGAGCAAGATCTATCTCTCCGAGCTGCACTCGCAGACAGGCTGAGTAATGATTTGGGGCCACTTGTTTCAGGACAATCTCCGACGTTCGGCACTTCTCCAACGCGTATTCGCAGCGGGGCGCAAAAGGACAACCCTCGATTGGCTTTGAGGCATCGGGTGGTGAGCCTGGAATGGTAGACAGCTCCGAGCCCCGTTCGTTCAAGGCCGGGATCGCGCGTTGCAGCGCTTGATTGTATGGATGTTTCGGCTGGTAGAAGAGTTCATCCGTCGCCGCTTCTTCCACGACGCGGCCGGCGTACATGACGAGCACGCGATCGCAAAAGCTCGACACAATTCCAATGTCGTGCGTGATCAGGATGACCGCTGTCCCACGCTCCTGTTGCATCTTGCGGATCAGCTCGAGGATTTGTGCTTGAACGGTAACATCCAGCGCGGTGGTCGGTTCGTCCGCGATCAATATTTCGGGGCGAGTAATCAAGGCGGTCGCGATCATGACGCGCTGGCGCATGCCGCCCGAAAACTCGTGCGGGTAAGCGCGCATCCGTTTCTCGGCATCCTGAATTCCGACTTCCCGCAGCGCTGCCACGCCGCGCTCGAAAGCTTCAGGCTGCGCTATCTTCTCGTGAATGCGAAGCGGCTCGATCACTTGATCGCCGATTCGCATGTAGGGATTGAGCGAAGTCATCGGGTCCTGGAAGACCATCGCGATTCGGCTGCCGCGGATCTGCCGCAATTCTTCGTCAGGGCAATCCAGCAAATCGATGTCACCCAGCAATGCGCGTCCGCTTTCGATTCGTCCGGGCGGCTGTGGAATGAGGCGCAACAATGAATAGCAGGCGACCGATTTTCCTGAACCCGACTCGCCCACGATACCAAGCGTCTCCCCCTTCTTGAGTGTGAATGAGATTCCGTCTACCGCGCGGACAATTCCCTGACGCGTGTGGAAGTAGGTCCGGAGGTTTTCGACTCGGAGGAGCATTGGTGTGGAGTGAATCGTGATCGGTGAATAGGGTCAGCTGGCGCCATTCACCCCTTCAATCTTTCGCCGCGCGCGGATCCAGCGCATCGCGGAGCCCGTCCCCCAGAAAGTTGAGTGAAAAAAGTGTCACCGCGAGGGCGAGTCCCGGATAGATGAGCAGCCAGGGAAATTCCTCCATGCTGTCCGCGCCTTCCTTGATGAGGACGCCCCAGGAACTCATCGGCGGCTGCACGCCGAGCCCGAGAAAGCTAAGGAACGCTTCGAGCAGCATGACGCTCGGCACTGTCAGCGTGGCGTAAACAATGATCGGGCCGAGCGCGTTTGGGATCATGTGACGAAAAATGATGCGCAACTTCGAAAGTCCCAGGGCTTCCGCCGCCTCGATAAATTCCTGCCGGCGCAGCGACATGACTTGTCCGCGAACAATCCGCGCCATGGTCAGCCACTGCACGGCCCCGATCGCCGCGAAAAGCAGCACGAACTTACGACCGAAGAAGACCATGAGAAGGATGACGAAAACCGTGAAGGGCAGCGCAAAGATGATGTCGACGATTCGCATCATGAGGGCGTCCACTTTCCCGCCCAGGAAACCGGAGATGGTGCCGTAGAGAACGCCGATCGTTAAAGCTACCGCTGTCGCGCACAAACCGACCGCGATGGACACCTGGCCACCGTAAAGAATTCGGACCAGAAGATCGCGGCCGAGCGTGTCTGTCCCGAGCCAGTGGCCGGCGTTGGGGCCGACGGCACCGAGCCGAAGATCCTGGGTCTCGTACGAATATTTCAAGAAATAGGGGCCGAGAAATGATCCGAGAATTATGACACTCAGGATGACGGCGCTCGCGACAGCCATTTTGTTTTTCGCCAGGCGGTGCCAGGCATCGCGCCAGAGGGAGGCGCCCCGTTCAATGCCTTGCGACGATGGCAGCCCGGCGGGGTCTTGGCCGAGTGGTTCCGCGATCGCGTTCATTCGAATTTCAGCTTGGGATTCATCCAGATTAGCACGATGTCGACAATCAGATTGAAAACCAGGATGAGCGCGCCGTAGAAGAGGACCGCGCCGAGCAGCATGGTGTAATCGCGGTTGAACGCAGCGTTCACGAAGTAGCGGCCAAGCCCCGGGATTTGGAAAATCGTTTCAACGGCGAACGAGCCGGTCATCAAGCCTGCTGCGGCCGGACCGAGATAGCTGACGACCGGGAGTAATCCGCCGCGCATCCCGTGTTTCAAGATCACGCGGAGTGGTGACGCCCCTTTTGCGCGAGCGGTGCGAATGAAATCCTGCGACAAGATTTCCAACATGCCACCGCGAGTCAGCCGCGCGATGTAGGCGGCGTAGAGTGCTCCCAACGTGATCGAAGGCAGAAGGCGGTCGAGCCAGCCATCCCAGCCGGAGACGGGCGTAATTCCCAGTTTCAGAGCGAAAACGAGAACGAGAAGAGGCCCGAGGACAAAATTAGGGACCGAAATGCCGGCTAAGGAGAGGGAAGAAGGGATGTAGTCGCTGAAGCTGTTCGGACGAAGCGAAGCAATGATGCCGGCTGGGAGGCCGATCATCAGCGCGATGAGCAGGGACCAAAAAGCGAGCTCAGCCGAGATTGGAAAAGATTGGCCGATTAATTCGTTCACGGTCCAGTTGGAGTACTTGAAGGAGGGGCCGAGATCGCCCTGCAGCAAGCGACCGAGATAGTCGAAATACTGCTGATAAACGGGCTTGTTCATGCCGTAATAGGCTTCGAGATTTTTCCGGATTTCCGGCGAGACATTTTTCTCCGCGTCGAAAGGCCCGCCCGGGGCCAGGCGGATCATGAAAAAGGTGATCGTCGCGATGACCAGGAGCACCGGAATCATTTGCAAGACGCGGCGCGCGACGAAACCGAACATGGCGACAGCTTGCCGTAATGCTCGGTAGAATTCTATTGTCGAATTATTCTGCCCGGAGGGACGGGCTTCCGCACCTCCCAATCTTCTCAGGCGCAACGACGAGCAACTTGAAATTGGGGACGTGCGGAAGCACGTCCCTCCGAGCAGGAAGGATCGCGCGCCAACTAAACCATTTGTTCGATAAACTTCGGGCCGTCGAAAAGCTCGAAGTCTTCGAGCTTTTCACCGGTCCCGACAAACCGGGTCGGAAGTCCTAATTCATCCTGGATGGCGATTACGATGCCGCCTTTGCCGCTGCCGTCGAGCTTCGTCACGATCAATCCGGTGAGCCCGACCGACTGATGAAACTCGCGCGCCTGCGCGAGTGCGTTGCTGCCCGTCGTCGCATCCACCACGAGCAGCGTTTCATGGGGAGCTTTCGGATCGTGTTTTGCAATGCTGCGTTTCACTTTGCCAAGTTCCGCCATCAGATTGCTTTTGGTGTGCAGCCGGCCCGCTGTGTCGCAAATCAAGAACTCGATGTTCCTGCGGTCGGCGGCTTCGTAGGCTTCGTAGCAGAGCGCGGCCGGGTCGGCGTTGTATTGCCCCCGAATCATCTCAACCCCGAGCCGTTCGGCCCAAATCCCGAGCTGCTCGATCGCGGCGGCCCGAAATGTATCGGCGGCCGCCAGCAGCACGCTGTGCCGGTTGCGCTTGAAAAAATGCGCAAGCTTGGCGGTGGAGGTTGTTTTGCCCGTGCCGTTCACGCCTACAATCAAAAGCACTTTCGGTTTTGCCGGCAGCGGCGTGATCGGAAGCGGCGCAATTGGCAGAATTCGGCCGATTTCTTCCCGCGCGACTTCGGTTATGTCGGCGGCGGTAATTGTCGTTCGTTGCGCGCGTTCCTGGAGAGATTCGATGATTCTTAGAGTCATCGGCACGCCGAGGTCAGCGCGGATGAGGGATTCCTCGAGTTCATCCCAATCGACCGGTTTACCGGTGAATTTCTGAACGAGTGATTTAAGGAAGTTCATTTGGTGGCCTGGCCTATGGCGATACTGAGCCGTCTCCTTACGCTGCGGGAGCGAGCAACAGATTCCTCGACTGCGCTCGGAATGACAAAAAATGACAATGCGGAAGTCGCTTTGACGTCATTCAGTCTCTTCCGGCTTCTGCGTTGTCGCCTCGCGCAAGGGCCGCGTCAGATCGTCTTTCACGCGATCGAGAATGCCATTCACGAACCGGCCGGAATCCGGGCCGCCAAAGGTTTTGGCGAGCTCGATCGCCTCGTTAATCGAAACGACGGGCGGTATGTCGTCGCGAAAAAGCATTTCGTAGATCGCGAGCCGGAGAACGTTGCGATCCACGGCCGAGATCCGATGAAATTCGTAGTTGTCGCAGTACTTGCGGATCCGATCGTCGATTTCCGGCAAATGGGCGATCATGCCGTCGATGAGCGGTTGGGCGAACTCGCGCACGCGCGGCGTTGCCGGGCAGAACTCCCAGAACTCGTCCATGCGTTCCGGGGCCCCATCGCCATGCAGATCCCGCCAGAAATGAAATTGAACCGCCGCCTGCCGGGCGACTCGACGCTTTCCCATAAGATTAGCTAGCGCGCAGACCTCGCATGACGTTGGCAACCTCGATAGCCGCCCGGGCCGCTTCCGTTCCGCGGTTTATCTTCGACCCAAGGCAGCGCTCCTGCGCTTGCTCTTCTGTTTCCAAACTCAGGACCGCGTTGATCACCGGAATGCCGTGCTCGAGCGCAATCTGTTGCAGCGCGTCCGTGACGGAGCGGCCCAGATTTTGGGCGTGGCTGGTTTTCCCCTGGAGGATAATGCCGAGGGCCAGAATCGCTTCTGCCTCTTTCTGCAAGGCGATCTCCCGAACCACGACGGGAATTTCAAAAGCGCCGGGCACTTGATGCACGGAAATGACCGCGGTCGGCGAGAGTGCCCGCAGCTCATCAGAGGCATGATCGACGAGGCCCTGGACGTACTGCCCGTTGAACAGACTCGCGACGATGGCGAAATGGGGCTTCTCGACGGCTGCCCGGGGCCGCGACGGGACAAAGTTCGACATTTTTTAAAACGCGTTAGCGAACGCCGAATTTACAGCAGGTGCCCCATCTTCGTCCTCTTGGTCTCGAGATACTTCGCATTGTGCGGATTGGCTTCACTGCGAATCGGGACTTGCTCGACCATCTGAATCCCGTAGCCCTCGAGACCGACAACTTTCTTGGGATTATTCGTGAGGAACCGAAACTTGCGCACGCCGAGATCGAACAGGATTTGCGCGCCAAGGCCGTAGTCGCGCAGGTCGGTGGCAAAGCCGAGCCGGGCATTTGCTTCAACGGTATCAAGCCCTTCCTCCTGCAATTTGTAAGCGTGGATTTTCGCGGCCAGGCCAATCCCGCGCCCTTCCTGCCGCATGTAAAGCAGGACGCCACTACCTTCCTCGGCAATTTGCCGGAGCGCCGCGTGCAACTGATTTCCGCAATCGCAGCGCCGTGAGCCAAAAACATCGCCGGTTAAACACTCGCTGTGGACCCGCACCAGCGTCGGGCGTGTTTTTGAGATCTTGCCCTTAACCAGCGCAAGGTGATGACCGCCGTCCAAGGTAGATCGATAAAGATGCAGATCGAAGTCGCCATACTCCGTCGGCAATTTCACGACCTGCTCTGCTTCGATCAGTTTTTCCTTCAAACGGCGTTGCGCGATCAGGCTCTGGATCGTGCAGATACGCAGTCCGTGTTTCTTGCGGAACTCCATCAACTCAGGGAGGCGCGCCATCGTTCCATCATCGTGCAGGATTTCGCACAGAACCCCGGCTGGCTGTAATCCCGCCATTCGCGCGAGGTCCACGGCGGCCTCCGTGTGCCCGGCGCGGCGCAATACTCCGCCGTCCTTGGCCCGCAACGGAAAAATGTGGCCCGGCTGGACCAAATCCCCGGGCGCAGATTTGGGATTCGCGATGGTCTGGATCGTCGCCGCGCGATCGTGCGCGCTGATGCCGGTCGTCACTCCGCGGGCGGCGTCGACGGAAACCGTGAAATCAGTCCGATACATTTCCCGGTTTTGCGCCACCATTCTCTGCAGGCCGAGCTGTTCCGCGCGGTCGTTCGATATCGGCACGCAAATCAATCCGCGACCGTGCATTGCCATGAAGTTGATGGCTTTTGGAGTCGCCTTCTCGGCGGCCATGACGAGGTCGCCCTCATTCTCCCGGTCGGCGTCGTCGGTCACGATCACGATCTTGCCGCCAGCGATATCGCGCACGACATCGTCGACCGCGTCGAATTCAATATTTACCGGCGCCTCGGCAATCATCGCCGATACCATTACTTCCGGCCTTCACCTAGGCAACGTCTATTCCGCAGAACGTGCTTCCGCACTTCCATCCCGGCGGATGCTCGAGCAGGCGCTCGAGGGGCCACTGGATCTGGCCTACCGCGATCCCGCGAGTTCGCGTCGCGCTAGCTCGGACATCCAAAGCATGGCCTCTTCGCTTAGCGCCGCCGCACTCGCCAGGCCCAGTTTTACCTTTATTCGCATTTGGTGCGTCTCGATCGTTTTCACGCTGAGCCGCAATTCCGCGGCGAGTCGGGTCACGCCGAAGCCGCGCCCGAACAAGGAAAAGACTTGTAGTTCCCGGTCGCTCAATGAGCCGACCTTCGCGTCGTTTGGTTTAATCCGGCCGCCGGCAAGATTTTCGAGCAGCCTTCGCCCCACCCTGGCACTGGCGTAGAGCTCGCCCGCCAGGATTCGGTCCAACGCTTTCAAAATCTCGGCTGTCTCGTCGCCATCCATAAGATAAGCGCGTGCGCCGGCCCGGAAGGACCGTTGCACGGAAAGATCATCGTCGCGTTTGCTCAGGACGAGGGTCCGCGCGGCGGGATGTTGTTTACGAAAATCCTTGATCAAACCGATGCCATCTCCGCCGTGAATTGTAAGGCCAGTGACGACCAATTCAGGCTGATGCCTTTCGAATAACTCCCTCGCCGCGCACGCTGAATCGGCCTGCCCGCAGACCTCGTAGCGCCCGCTTTGCCTCAGCAGCATCGTTAGGCCGAGGCGGGCGACCGGCGAGCTGTGGACGATGAGAACGCGGGGCGTAGCTGTTTGTTGTATCGGGGGCAACCCCTTAAATTGCTTGCGTGCGGGACGGCTCCACGAAACTCCCGGGCCGTTCTTGGATGATCCATTTCGAAGGCGTGGTAGCACCTTGGCCCGGCTTGGTTGTCGTCGCATAGAAATATCCGCTTCATTTGAGGAATACGAGAAACACTCGCCAAGGTTCTGGAAATATCAGGGTATCCCCCCGATATCCAACGAAGCTGAGGTCTGTTTTGATCTGCGTGTGTTCGAGCCCTCAAATTCCAGCGCCTCGCTTCGCTCCGTTGTTATCGCCGTGATCACGGCCGCGTTTTTGCTCCAGGCCTGCTCGACGCCGACGCTCGTGCAGGTGGCGCGGAGACGGCAGGCAACAGCCGAAGACTACAGCCGGAACGGGAATGTGAAGGACGACGTGCGAGTCCAATATTCTATCACCGATTTGGATGTCCTGAATTTTACCGACGAGGTAAAGCGAAAGCTCGCCAACCGGTCGAGCTTTCATAGGGGATTGCGTTATGGCTCCGCTGGCACGCAAGCCACGCTTGGCGCGCTGGCGGGCGCGGCGCAGGTGATCGGGTGGGGAGTCAGCACAGCGAGCGGCCTCGGATTAGGGGCAACCTATATCTTTGGCATGGGCCAGATTTTTAATGCCAAGGGTAATGCTCAAGCCTACGAGCAGGCATTCACGGAAATCCAAGCCGCCGAAGCTAGATTTTACTTCAAGCAACTGGGAATGCGCTTCACCAAAGCCGATGGGCGGAGTGTAGTGGACCCGGAGAACGCCGGTCAGCCTCGTTCGGGAATCCCATCGGCGATGCACCTTACGCCGGAGGGAGAAACCCTTTATTACCGGGTGAGCAAGATCCTTAAGGTTCTTCATGATACTTTGGCCGGCAAGATTCCCGATTTACAGGATCTCAAAGAGGCAAACGGGGAATCGAGCGGGTAACCCATCGATAGGAGGTTGGTCCGCCATTCACCGCCGAAGTAATCATGCTCGATAGCCTCGATACCCTTATCGCGTTCGTAACGATCATGCTTGTGGTCAGCATGCTCATAACCATCGCCGTGCAGATTCTGGCCGCGCTCTTGAACCTGCGAGGCATGAACCTCGCAAAAGGCCTGGTTAATACTTTGAACACGATTTTGCCTCAATTCGAGAAGCGGGCGGCGGGGTTCGCTGATTGCCTCCTTAGTGGCCGGCTCCTATCCGATACGGGCGCGCGAAGGTTTGGACGCCGTGCCACCGCAGTGCGTCCTGATGAAATCTTCGATGCGATCAATCGGATTGCCACGGGAAGACGTGAAGCGCCGGCCGATTTACGTGACGATGCGCGCCGTCTCCTAAAGGGATTGGGTCTCACCGAGGAATTCCTGGATGATGCTGAGGCTCAAGTCGCAGCCGCAACCGGGGCAGCGCGGCAACTAGCTGGGTCGGTGCAACAACTGAGGGACGCGGCTACGGCTACCATCGCGCATTTGCCGGAGGATCAACAAGTACCCGTGCTAGCGGCGATTCGAGCGATTACGGATCGACTTGATTCCTACGAGACCGTCGGCGCTGAGCGAGTCGAGGCTGTCGCTCAGGCGGTGGATGCTGCTTACAAAAAGTTTCAGTATTGGTTCGAGGTCGGCCAGGAACGCGCGCAGCAATGGTTTGCCAGCCACACGCGCTGGATCACGATAGCCCTTGCCATCATCTTTGCCTTTTGGCTTCAACTGGACACGGTCGAGATTTTTCAGCTGGTCTCTTCCAATCGCGCCGTTCGCGATTCCCTTGTTGCTCAGTCCGTGGTCGTGACCAGGCAGGCGGAAAAGCTTCTGGGCGACAGCCAGAGCGTGCTCGAACAAGGCCTTAAGACCTGGCGCGATGGTCTAACAGAGGACAACGCGAAGAAGGCGTTGGAAGATGAGGCCGCTGCCCTGACCGACTCCCGTGGCTCGTTGCGGGGGAGGATTCAAAAAAAATTGGCAGCCGCCGGGGTCCAGGGGATCGATGTCCTTCTTTCGGATTTTGACAGCACAATTGATAAGACTGCCTGGGAAAACCTGAAGGACTCAACCCAACAATTTAGCGAGGTGAAAAGCGACCTCGACAAGACAGGGTTTGCTCTTTTCCCACCTGATGGAAAAGGGCGATGGGGTGACAGCTGGTGCGATCATTTTTGCGATCACGTCTGGGGGATGATCTTCTCCGCTGCGTTGCTGAGTTTGGGGGCTCCGTTCTGGTTTAACGCTCTCAAGGGTCTCGCCAGCCTGCGCTCCAAGGTAGCGGACAACATCTCCACGGAGCAGAAGGGCGACAGGCCTCCGCCTGGGACAACTCCACCGACAGCAAAGGCGGGCGCGCCTGCGACGATCGTGCCCTAGTTTATTTCGATCGCCGTTTCCAAAAGCGGCAAATGAGCGCGCAAAGTCTGCTCGTCCCGTGCGTGCACCGACAGCAAAGGCTCACCGGCCTCGACCTTCTCGCCCGTTTTCTTGATGCCTGAAAGACCGACGGCAAAATCGATTACGTCAGCCGCGGTCTGCCGGCCTGCGCCCAAAAGGAGGGTGACTCGTCCGATTATTTCCGCATCCATTTTTCTTACCGTTCCCGAAGACGGGGCGGGCAGGGGATGGATGATCGGGGCGCGATGCACTTCCGCGATTTTCTCGAGCGAGGATGCGTCACCGTCCTGGGCGTAAACCAGCGAGATAAATTTCCGCCAGGCCGTCCCATCGGAAAGCCAGCGAGCGAGCGTCACGCGTGGCGCGGTGGAAATCTGTTCAGCCAAATCGAGCACCAGGTCGATCACATCCGCGGGCCCGCCGCCCTGAAGAATCTCGACGCATTCCGCTATTTCAAGCGCATGACCTACCGCGCGGCCAAGCGGTTCATCCATTGGAGTAAGCAAGGACGAAACCTTCACGCCCATCAGTTTTCCTACCTTTGTCATCGCCGCCGCCAGTTGTTTGGCTTCTTTGCGCGTCTTCATGAAAGCGCCGCTCCCGAATTTCACGTCGAGCACGAGGCGATCGAGACTCTCCGCCAGCTTCTTGCTCATGATGCTGGCCACGATCAAAGGCTGTGAAGGAATGGTCCCAGTCACGTCGCGCAAGGCATAGAGTTTTCGATCTGCCGGGCAAATGTCTTTGGTTTGTCCGATAATGAAGACACCGATGCTTTCCAATTGGGCGAGCGCCCTGCGTTCATCGATATGCACATTAAATCCCGGAATGCTTTCGAGTTTGTCGAGCGTGCCGCCGGTGATGCCGAGTCCGCGGCCGCAAATCATCGGCACCCAGACTTTGTCGCAGGCCAGCAATGGCGCCAGGACGAGAGAAATCTTGTCCCCGACGCCTCCCGTGGAATGTTTGTCGACCTTCGGGGGAGTGCCGGCTGGATAATCGAGGACACGTCCGCTCTCCACCATCGCGCGGGTGAGATGCTGGGTTTCCGCCGGCTTCATTCCGCGAAAGAAAACGGCCATCGCCCACGCGCTCATTTGATAATCGGCGATCTCGCCGCGGGTAAATCCGGAGACGAGGTAGGTGATTTCTTCCAGAGTCAGCTCGCCGCCGTCGCGCTTTTTTTCGATGAGTGTTGGAACGTGCATGGCAAGATTCTGGTCGCGCCAGGGTCTGGCCCCAACCAAGGCGAAGGAGTTCGCGGGTCCGATTTACAGCTATTTCAATGCCTTCAACCTTGTCGTTTTCTCCGATACGGTTTTATCGAAATTAAGTAACTGTCCGCCCTCTCCGAATCCGCCTTCGCCGCGGATTTTACTTTCGAAACGGCCCGCCCGGTGTTCTGTCTCCCGCATGACCGCCGTTGAGAACAAGCGCGTGAGCACTCGCGCGACCGGCGTCGTCGGCATCGCCATTTTGTGCAGCCGCCTTCTGGGTCTGCTCCGCGAGGTGATTTTCGCCGCGCTCTTCGGTGCTTCGCGCAACATGGACGCGTTCCTGACCGCCTTCCGCGCTCCGAATATGTTGCGCGACCTTTTCGCGGAAGGGGCCCTCTCGACCGCCTTCGTGACCATCTTTTCAAAAAAGATCGCGGCGGAAGGCGATGCCTCCGCCTGGAGGCTTGCGAATAAAGTTGCCACTTTGACGGCCATTTTCATGAGCGCCGTCACCTTGGTGGGCGTTGTGATCGCGCCATTCCTCGTCGCTCTCCTTGCTCCGGGTTTCGACCCCGAAAAGGCGGCGCTCACCGTGCTGCTGGCGCGCATCATGTATCCATTCATCCTCCTGGTCTCCCTGGCTGCGCTGGCCATGGGAATGTTAAACGCGAAACACGTTTTTGGGATGCCAGCGATGGCCTCCAGCTTTTTCAACCTCGGGTCGATTGTCGGCGGAGTGGGTTTGGGATGGTGGCTCGATCCCGCTTTCGGCACGGGCGCTCTGGTCGGGCTGGCCCTGGGAACGTTAATCGGCGGGTTTCTGCAGCTGGCCGTGCAAGTTCCTTCTTTGTTCAAGGTCGGATTCGTTCTGCGAGCGGATTTTAGGTGGCGGGACGACGGCGTGCGCAAAGTGCTGCAGTTAATGGGCCCCGCGGTCATCGCCGCGAGCGCCGTCCAGGTGAACGTCCTGATCAACAGTATGTTCGCGTCTTACCTCCAGGATGGCGCTATTACCTGGCTGAACGTCGCATTCCGCCTGATGCAGTTGCCCCTTGGAATTTTCGGTGTGGCGGTCGCCACGGTCACGCTTCCGCTTATTTCCCGGAGCGCGGCGGCTGGCAACACGGCCGAATTCCGCGGCGCGCTCGCGCATGCCATTCGGCTGGTCATGTTGTTGACGGTCCCCTCGGCCATTGGGCTCATCATCCTGGCCAACCCAATCATCAGTTTGATCTACGAGCACGGCCGTTTCACGGCGTTTGCCACCGAGCAAACGGCGCTCGCGTTACGCTGTTATGCTGTAGGACTGGTGGCCTACTCGGCCGATAAGGTTCTGGCTCCCGCTTTCTATGCACTCGATAAACGCCATCTGCCGATGCTCATCAGTCTTTCGTCGATCGCGGTCAATTTCTGCCTCAACTACTACTTTACCTTTTACCTCAAGCTCGGGCATCGAGGGTTGGCTCTCTCCACCAGCCTGGTTGCGTTCAGCAACTTCCTCCTTCTCTACGGGATGATGCGTCGCTACACGGGCCGTCTCGAAACGGGTGCGATGCTCAAAACGCTGGCCAAGCTCCTCGTGGCCGGGGCGCTACTCGCCGCGATCTGCTTGCTCGCGCAGCACTTTATCTTGTTGTCCCCGGTTGGCACGAGCGTGTGGCGAAAACTCTTCGGAGTCTTGCTCACCATCGCCGTCGGCGGCGCCACCTTCTTCGGCGCAGCTTATTTGCTGCACGTCGCCGAATTGCGCGATGTGGTTACGTTGGTCCGCGGCCGCCTGAGTCGCTTGCGCTCCTAATTCGGAGGGACGTGCTTCTGCGCGTCCGACTTGTAGGGCGTCTGTGCCAGACGCCATCCCTTCGACGGCGCTCACAGCCGTAACGCAGGCGGAACGCCGAGGCCGGGCTTTCAAACGCCCTACAATTCCATTGCCTGCGCCAGGTCCTCGATCAAATCATCCGGGTGCTCGAGCCCAATCGAGAGCCGGAGTAAACCCGGAGGCGTCCGGGGATCCTCGCCTTTAACAGACGCCCTGTGCTCGATCAGGCTTTCCACCCCGCCCAGGCTCGTGGCGCGAATAAAAATCGTCGTCTTCGCGGCCACACCTAGCGCCGCCTCGCCACCGCCTCTCACCTCGAATGACAGCATCCCGCTAAACGCGCTCATTTGCCGCGCCGCTATTTCATGACCCGCATGCGAGCTCAGTCCCGGATAATGGACCGATTCCACCCGCGGATGGCCGGCGAGCCAGGTCGCGACCTGGCCGGCGTTCTCCGAATGCGCCCGCATCCGCCACGGCAGGGAGCGCATGCCGCGCAGGATGAGCCAGCAATCGAAAGGCGAGGGGACGGCCCCACCCGTGGTTTGGATTTCGCGCACGCGTTCGAAAAAATCTGTCTTCGTTTTTGCGATCACAACCCCGCCGGTTACGTCGGAGTGGCCGCCCAGATATTTTGTGGTCGCATGAATCACCAGATCGGCGTTGAGTTCGAGCGGCCGCTGAACGATCGGCGCCCAGGTGTTGTCGCAGGCCAGGAACGCCCCGGCCGCGTGGGCGATCTCCGCGACCGCGGCGATGTCGGTAATTTTAAGAAGGGGATTTGAGGGCGTTTCCACCCAGACCAACTTGGTCTTCGGCCCGAGCGCCTTGCTTACGTTATCCAGCTTCGTCATATCGACAAAGCTGACCTCCAGGCCCCAAGGCATATAGACTTCGCGCAGCAGTTTCGTCATGCCGTGATAGACATCCGCCGGTGCGACGATATGATCGCCGGGAGCCAAAGCCTGGAGGACGGCGCTCGACGCCGCCAATCCCGAACCGAACGCTGCCGCGTCCTCGCCGCCTTCGAGCGCGGCCAGCCCTTCTTCGAGCGCATGCCGGGTCGGATTCGCGCTCCGTCCGTAAACGTAGCCGTGCGGATAACCACCCTCTGCGTCGCGCTCGAACGTCGTGGAAAGATGAATCGGTGTCGCCACCGCGCCGGTCGCGGAATCCACGGCGTGCCCGGCGTGGACCGCCAGCGTCTCGATCCGCATTTTGCGATCCGTTTTCATTGTGTCTTTTTCTACCTGTCATCCCGAGCGAAGTCGAGGGACCTCTAGCTCTTGCGAGCGTCAGCGAGGAGCTCAGGCGCTAAAGCGTCCTCGCGTAACTCAGAGATTCTTCGACTCCGCGGAGTCTACCCTGAGTGAGCGAAGTGAATCGAACGGGCTCCGCTCAGAATGATGGGTTGGGTTTGCGCGTCTCAAAACGATTTGACGCCTCCGTCGCCCCAGCGCAAATAGCACCTGAATCTATCTCTCAGGCATTTACCTTCCTGGCCTCTTTTATGAGCATTTACAACGACGACGTGTTCCAAATGGCCTGCGACCAGTTCCAGGTCATTGCCGATTACCTGGAGATTGCGACCAACGATCGTGACCGGCTGATGTTCCCGAAGCGGGCCATCGCCGTCACCCTCCCGATTCACATGGACGACGGCAGCGTTCAGACTTTCCAGGGTTATCGCGTCCAACATCACCTGACCCTCGGGCCGACCAAGGGCGGCACTCGTTTCGCGCCGAATCTTTCCATGGGCGAAACCGCCGCGCTCGCGATGTGGATGAGCTGGAAATGCGCGCTGGCCAATTTGCCGTATGGCGGCGCGAAAGGCGGAATCGCCTGCGACCCCACCAAGCTTTCCGTCAAGGAACTCGAAGCGGTCTCGCGCCGCTACATGCAAGAGATGATTCCGTTCGTGGGCCCGCACACCGACATCATGGGACCCGATATGGGCACGAACGAGCAGGTCATGTCGTGGTTCATGGATACCTATTCGGTCTATCAGGGTTACTGCGTGAACGAAATTGTCACCGGCAAACCGGTCTCGATCGGGGGCACGGAAGGCCGCCGCGAGGCGACCGGCCGCGGCGTGGTTTATTTGATCGAGCGTGCGACGGACATGTTGAAACTCGATCCGAGAAAATGCACCGCGATCGTGCAAGGATTTGGCAACGTGGGCTCAGTCGCGGCCTTATCGCTCGCGCTCAACACAGGCATGAAAATCGTCGGCATCAGCGATGCCACGGTGGCGCTCTACAATCCGAACGGGATCGACGTAGCGAAAGCGGAACAGCACGTAAAGAAAAAGGGAAATCTCCGCGCCTTCGATGAAGGCGACCGGATCGATCCAAACGAGTTGCTTATCCAGCCCTGCGACGTGCTCGTGCCCTCCGCGGTCGATCGCGTCATCAACGCGAGCAATGCCGGGAAATTGAAATGCCGGATTCTCGCCGAAGGAGCGAACGGCCCCACTACGCCTGAAGCCGACCTCATCCTCAACGAGCGTTGGGACGATGTTTTTGTTATTCCCGACATCCTCTGCAACGCCGGCGGCGTGATCGTTTCCTATTTCGAATGGGTCCAGGGATTGCAGGCGTTCATGTGGACCGAGACGGAAGTGACCGACAAACTTTTCCGCATCCTCGAGCATTCCTTTGCCCAGGTCATCAAGCGCGCCAAGGCGCACAAGGTTTCGCATCGGACGGCGGCGATGGCGATCGGGGTCGAGCGCGTCATGAAAGCGAAACACGCTCGCGGGTTATTCCCCTGATTTGGAGCGGCGGTCTCCGACCGCCGATTGATCGGCGATGAAGTTTTCGCATCGCGAAGAGAAGCGGGACGATCGTCTTCTGGATGTCCTGACCGACGAAGAGAATGGCCTTCGGCTCATTGTCGCGCGGCTCGGCGCCGAATTGATCAGTGTCGCGCGCCGCGATCGCAACGGCACTTGGATCGGATTTCTGAATCGCGATAACGAAATCAGCGCGCCCGAGAAAGGGTGGGCCAACCACGCCACGGTCATGGGCTACTACCTGCATCGCATTAAGAACGAGCGCACGCTCTACCGCGGCCAGGAAATGCGCGGTGGAACCCACAGTTTCCTGCGCGGAAAGGTGTGGCATTCCGTCGAGTCCACCCGGCCCGACGAACTCATCTATCGCATTACGCCCGAGGATTTCTCGGCCATTGAGTACCCGTTTCGAGTATCACTCGACTTAACCTATCGCATCGACGGCCCGCGCATTTCCGTCTCGTTCAAGTTAAAGAACGACGAATCTGCATTGACGGCGCACGTCGGTTTTGGTTTGCATCCGGGATTTGCCGCGAGGTCCTTCGATTCATTCCGCTTCGAAATGCCGGCCGGACTCTACCGCCGTCATTTTTCTCCGGAAAATTATTTGAGCGGCGAGACGGAAGATATTCGGGTTACCGGAGGCGAGATGCCTTTTGCGAAGGAAAAATTGACAGGGTCTTACATTCTCGAATTGGTGGACGTGCCGGCGCCCAAGTTCACCTTCAGCGACCCGCCGAGCGGGCGAAGCGTGGCGATCGATCTCACCGGTGTGCCTTATCTAACATTGTGGTCCGATGGCGGGGCGTTTCTCTGTGTCGAGCCGTGCTGGGGACTGACCGATCACCACGAACAGCGCGCATTCGAGAACAAAGAAGGCATTCAGGAGATCGCGCCGGGCCGGGAACTCGTCGCCAGTTTCAGTTTCCAACCGGCGTTGGCGTAACGACGCTGTCATCCCGAGACTGGCGAAGCACGCCGAGGGACCTCGCAAGCGCTCTTACGCTTCCGCGAAACGTAGGGCGCTCACGTCGAGCTACGGGCGATGTATTCTGAGTAACGAGATCTGTGACTGGGAGGTCCTTCGCCGTCTGCGCGACTCAGGATGACGCGTCTTGAAGTCCCACGACCCGGACAGATCCGACGATCACTCGCCCGCGACCGCCAGTTCCCGCTCTGTGCGCCCGACCTTTGTCTTGGCGTCTTCGCAGCGAACGACCCGGTTGTGCGCGTCGAGCACAGCCACGCGCGGATGATGCGTTTTCGCTTCGTCCGGCGTGAATTGCGCAAAATTCATAATGGTCAGCCTATCGCCGATTGCGCCGAGACGAGCCGTGGCGCCATTCAATTCGATCAGCCCCATTCCAGCCGCCCCGTAGATAACATAAGTCTCGAAGCGCTCCCCATTCTGGAGATTACCCACCAGGATTTTCTCATACGGGAGGAGGCCCACCATTTCGGCAATATCCGCGGAAACGGTCAGACTGCCTTCATAGTGCAAACTGGCGCCCGTGACCGCCGCACGATGAATCTTGGATTTTAAGAGAGTGATCTGCATTTGGGTGCGACAAAGAGAGCTTAGGCGCGCTCTTTTGCAACGGCCATTCACGCCCCAAGCGTCCTCACCTGGAGCGCCGTGAAGAACCTCCTCGTCTCACGCTACGCCTTCGATTGTAGAGCAGGCGCACCGCCTGCCGTAGTTTCTGGCAACCCGCGCGATCGCCCTACAAAATGGCGCGACGTCACTTTGCTGAGCGCAGGTCTCGATGAAGTTCCCGGAGTCTACAAAGACATCGACGCGGTTATGGCCGCGCAGATCGATCTGGTCGACGTCCGGGGCCGGGGCCTAGAGACAATCGCCGCGGGATGTATATACCGGGATGCAAACAACACTCATAACATTTCGACAACTTGACGAAACGCTGCAAAACGACTTAAGACGCTTGGCCGCAATCGCAATTCGCAACGAGATGCTTTGCGAGTATTTCATCGAGCGGCTGGGCATTTCCGGGGACGAAATAGGTGCGAAGGCGCGAGAGCTCGATGCTAGAGTCGACAGCGACATGCAGATTCAACGGCGATTTCCTGTCTTGTTCGGTGAAACGTAATGTGTTTGACGTCGCGGCATTCACGCGACCCAGTCAAGAAAACGATAACGGGCCGCTCAGGCGACGGCGGTGCTCCCGTCCAGAGTTTAGCGCGTCTTAACCGCCGCATCGAGACGTCGATGAATAAGCGATACCAATGTCAATAAATCTAACGCGTCCTGCTCTTTCATTGGCCAATGAATTTTCGGAGCGTGCCCAGTTACATTTCGGAACATCCCGAACATCCCCTTCACAAGATTCGAGAATCCCTTCTGTTCGCTTTGTTCTGTTTCGGTTTGCAACGTATTGAGGGCCAGCAACGGCAATCCTTTGGCGAGGCCAAATGCCGCATCTACGATCTCTGCTCCGTCTCCGCGGACTCCCGATTTTTGCCGGATCTTCTCGGCGACACTTTTGGTAGCCTCAAACACGGCGTGGAAGTAATTTTCCGCGAGCAGTTCGGCGCGGCAAAACAGCAGCACATCCGGGTGAACCTTGCGTCGGACGAGTTCTGACCGGAGTCGTCCGGCCCGTTCCTCAGCCTCGCTAATCGTCTGAGCGATGGAGACTCGCTCTACTTCGCCGCGCTCCGTAATTGTATAACCCGCAAAGCAAAGGACGCGGTTTACTTGAGCGCGATGGTCTTCGTAATAATCCCTATTTCCGACGTGCCGGACCGGGTTCATTACGTGTCGGACAAAGCTTAGTACGTTGTTCGCACACCCGTCCCTAGACTGACGATCCGCCAGCGCTGCGAAAAGCCGATGCCGCTTCGTAATTGTTGGTTGCAGATCCGCTATGCCGCACTGCCCAAGTGCCCGAGTGATCTCTGATCCCTTTAGACCGTCGCTCGTGTCCGCTAGAACATCGCACAGCTTCTGTAGCATGTTGTCGTCAAGAGAGTCGATCGCCGGCATACACTCATTTATCAACGCCAGGGGCTGTCATAGTATTAATAACTTACTTCGCTATGGTAGCTGATGGACCTGCCGTCAGCGCGAGGCGATTCCGATTACGCCTTCGTCCGTTAGCAGTTTGCCGCTCTCGTCTGCGGCATCGTACAAGCCGAGCAGTCGCGGGGCCATCTCTAGCGGTTCTAGACATTCGCTGCGTTTGGGTAGAAGCCCTCTTCGCGACCTGATTGCCGTGTATCGTTGAAAAGCTGCGATCGCCATGCTCGCCACTGAGGCGACTGCAGACTGGGGAACGAAGGTAAGCGTTCCCGCGGCCAGCTGCGCCGACTCTTCCAACGACGACGCTTTGGAAACGACTATTGTGCGGACGTGATGATGGCGAAAGCGCGGATCAGCCTTGTAACGCACCGTCTGTCCTGTCGCTTGGTTTACGTAACGCAGGGGGAAAGGCTTTTCCGCACTCATCTCAGGTTTGGCCTCGATGATCAGAAGAAATTGTCTCAGGGAAACCGACACGGTGGCCAGGATGTCAGTCTCACCGTTTCCTTTCTCGCGCAGTTCGGCCTCCCAGCCTATCAGCCGCATTGTTTGGCGCATCGCGTGACAGAACTTTCCATGATCTTCGCTTGCGATACCCTCGCGAATGGCGTCGAAGAAGAACTGATGCTTAGCCGGATTTCGCAACTCGCCATCGAGAAGGGTATTCCACCCGCGAGTGATGCAATCGAACTCCTCGGAAGCGGTATCGTCGGGAGCGCTCTCCATGTGCAAAGTCTGACGAAGACGTGACAACCGGCTGAACCAATAACTTTGTCTTGGCTCGTCTAGTATCTTTGCGATCTCACCTTTTGCCTGCCCTATGCCGGCGGCGTCATTGTCCACGTGCGTACGCAGGTACGCCGCCTGCGCCTTCAAATACCGCCAGAACAACGCGTATCCAGGTTGATTATTAGTGGCCAGCGCCGTGGCAACAATCTCCGCGTCGGCCGCAGCTTGGTCGTAACTTCCCGTCTGAAAGAGCTTGTCCCAGAAGTCGAGCTCGATGTTCGCCAAGCCAGTTTCTTCGGCCAAGATTTCCTCCGGGTAGTGGGCCGGCTGTTGTGGGAACCCGATCTCTGTCAAAGTACCACGCAGAAAACCGCTGAAAATACGCACGATCTCCACGAGCGGCTTTTGTGAAACCTCCACACCAAACTCGATCTCATTCTGAACGTTGGTCGGAAACTCGTCGAAAGACTCGGAAGCAGTAAGGTAGCTGGAAAAACTGCTCTTTAGAAAGATATAAGCTGCGTAATCATGGTCGCTTCGCGTTGCTCGCCCCAACGCTTGCTTCATACGCTGCAATACTCGAAAACTCATGAAAGCAGCATCGGCGAGGTTCTCACTGATGAACCGTTCGAGCAGTCCGCACGCTGTGGGTAGTGATGGCATTACGACGAGCCGGCATTTGTCGCCCTCGAAGTCCATTCCATCATACCTTGCGGCCGTGAAAAGGTGGCCAAAGGGCGCATCTACGAATTGATCGATCTCCTCAGCACGCGCCTTCGCGACAAAAATTGGCTGATCGCCGATATCTCTAGCCGTCAACACGTCCTGCAGTTTCTTCGACCAGGTCGTCGCTTCATTCGAACTGCTGCAGAGCCACACCGACCGCTTTAACTTAATTGCCGCATCCGTTGCCAGAATTTCCATTTCTGCTTCCTGAGCTTCGGTGTCTGGGAACACCAGCAGTCGTTTGCCCGGAACCGCTAATCGATAGCGTGACTCGATTGGCACGCTTTTGATGTTCGAAACGCCGATCCGTCGCGAGAGGTCGTCAGGCAATCCAATAGTGGCGCTGAGCATTATCCGCTGCCGAGGCACCTGCATATGTCTCAGTTTATCGAGAGGAAAGGCGCCCGGCCGAATGCTGACATTATTAGGGCCGATAAGGCATAAAGCGCCAAGAAGTGCGGGTTTGATCCGTTTCCACGGCCAGTGGAGAGATCCCCCGCTCCTACATTCGTCGGACTTGTCGAAGATCGCGGAGATATCAGCAGTGGCGTCGCACCAGTCTGTAAAATTGATCAACTCAATAATGCCAACCGGGGCGCTGGTGCCACTCGCGTACTCTGCGAGGCGGGCGTAGTGCGGGAAACGATCCGCGAGTGTTTGTAGCAGAGTCTCGTAAAGAGCTGAGTGGTCGAACCGCGTAACTTCGATACTGAAGAGGCTATGCGCTGCGTTCTCGGCTAGGTGCGCATCATCCATCACGAGGATATCCGCAGGTTCAATTCCAGGAGACTGGTTGATATATCCCCAGTAATTGAGAACAGCGACGGCACGCGCTCTTGTGTATTGGAATTTTTCAGCGGTGCTGAATGTCGTTTTTGACCCTTCGAATAAAATTGTCGGAATGCCCAGTGAGTCAGCCTCTTCTTTGAATTGGCGAGCCAAGTTCTTTGTCCCGCAGAGGACGGCAGCTTTTCGCCCTTGAGCCAGCCAGAAATCCAAGATCATTAGCGCAATTAGTGTCTTACCGGCTCCGGTCGGCAGCTCCACCGCGATACTCGGTTCCTGTAGGAATTCGGCCGAGTAGCGATCGAGCGCCGCCTCCTGGGCCGGGTAGAGAATATCGAATTTTGCAGAATTCCGCGCTGAGAGGCGCGCCTGCCAGTCTATCTTCTCATCGAACATCGTCTCTTGCTTCGCCATTATCCGGTTGTGCGCAATATACACTTGCGATACGTCGGCGAAACACCAAGGGGGGTGGACTCAACCCAAATACGAGCGCTGGAGAGAAGAGTCTCTCGGCAGGCTTGACGCCCTAGGACGTCGAAGAGCAGATCGTCCGCGCGCGTCTGCCCAGCACCACGGGCTCTTCCCATTCCTGGCCATCCGGAGTGGTTTTTGGCTTGGCGTTCGCGTGCCCGGTTGATGCAGTAGTTGACCTTGGTTTGTGGTCCACCTTGCGCGCGCAGCGGCGTCCGCGGCATTCGGGACGCTGGCGGTGTCGGCGACCCGTCATCGAGCGTCCCGTTCGACCGCGCTCAGGGCAGGCTCAGCGTTCCGATCCATCTCATGGCTTTGTCCGCCAATTTGTTGAAAGCGGATACTGCTAATTCGAGGTGCTCCTCCTTCGTGTCCTCGAGTTTGTTGTGACTGAGGCCGTGAAGGCTTTGGACAAACATCATCACACTGGGAATGCCGGCACGGGCCACCTCCGAGGTGTCGTGTAGAGGACCTGAAGGCATGCGATGAGGCAACGCGTCGGCTTCGGAAATCGCTTCATCGCAGAGCGCGATGAGGTCGGGATGAAAAGGAATCGGTTCGATTTGCCAGATTCGACCCCAGGAGACGGTGACGTTTCCTTCCTTCGCGAAACGCTCGCTGGCCTCCATTGCTTCCAACAAAATTCGGGCGAGCGCTTCGGCGTCGAGATGTCGCTGGTCGAGGGTGATGCGGCATTCTTCGATGACGCTGGTGGCGAACCCGGGCCTGGTGGTGCACGCCCCGATCGTGCAAACGCCGCCGTGGCGCTCGGTGATGCGATAAATTTCTGGACTCATTTTCGCCGCGGCCAGGAACGCATCCTTCCGTTTATTCATCGGGGTGCTGCCAGCATGCGCGGCCTGACCGTGGAAAGTGATAGCGTGACGCTTGACGCCGAAGGTTCCGACCACTGTTGCCAAGGGTCGGTCCAAATCGAGCAGGACCGGACCCTGTTCGATGTGCAACTCGAGATAAGCCGCGGCATTGGCCAGCTCCTTGTAACAATCTTTTACCTTCTCGAAATCGATTCCATTCGTTTCGAGCGCCGACGGAAGCGTAATGCCCTCCTTGTCTTTCAAACTCCGCGCTTCATCCATGTCGAGGTGACCTGAGCACGCCGACGAACCGAAGAGACTCTTTCCGAACCGCGCGCCTTCCTCGTCGGCCCAATCGACCAGGCGCACCGTCACTGGTGGCTTGCCGTCGTATTGGGTATCCATGCGCCGAAGAATCTCGAGACCGGCGAGCGTGTCCAACGATCCGTCGAGCCAGCCGCCGTTCGGCACGGAATCGATATGGCCTCCAATCAGAAGAGCTTTTTCTGATTCTCCGCGCAAAGTCGCCCAAAGATTGCCGGCTTCGTCGGTGTGGATTTCGGCGGACGTTTCGCCCAGCTTTCGCCGGAGCCAGGCGCGAGCCTTGGCCCACGTGGGAGTGAACGCGACTCTCTGCGCCCCATTCTCGTCGCTGGTTAGTTCCCGCAACTCTTTCAGCTCCGCAACCGTTCGCTTCGAATTGAGTGCGCCACCCATTTGTTCGATCGAGAATAGACATCGCAACGAAATGCTCAATCCGGAAGCGGAGCGTCTCTCCCAGCCGGCGCCCACAGCATTCCAAGAAAATTTCCCGCTCATCCAGGAATATTTACTTGTCGAGAAAGCTGCTGCCGGATACGACTTGGGTTCGGTCGCTTTTCGGGGAAATCCCAATGCGCTCCATAGTCCTAGCCACTGGTCGGGAGGTTGCGTTCGCTACCTCGGCACGGAAAACATTTAAAGCTGGGAAAGCTGCCGTCTTGTTGCTCTCGATTGCAGCATTATTGGTGGGTGGCGCGGCGGCGGTGCACGGGCAATCTGCCCTCGACGGTTTCGACCCGAACGCGAATGGCACGGGCGCTAGTTTGTTTGAAGCGGACGATCTCGGATCGTCGTGGCGAACGGGATCACACCAAATTGGAGATTAATATTATGGCGAGAAAAATTCTTTGTCTTTGCACCCTCCCGCTCCTCCTACTTCTGGCCAACAACTCGGGAAATTCCGCTCCGCAGACGACACAAAGCGTTCCGGAAGGGCTTAACCCAGGACCCGATATCATCACGGGAGATATAGGGAACATCGGAAGCTTGGAACAATTTGGAAGTGACGGAACCCAGGTCGGATTGGGCGTGAGCACGACGGCATGCAATGCGGGAAACGTCACGGTCAATTTTGTCGCGATGCCGCAAACGACCCATCCCACTGTTCCGCACAATCTCTATCGAATGAGCGGCGGACCGGGCAACAATGATCGCTTCGAGCAAATTGGTCAGTCCTGGGTGAAGCATACCTACGGCGCCAAGGCAGCCGATATTTGCGGTTTTGGCTGCACAGATCCCGGGACTTTGACTCTCCTCGGCCCGGGTTGCTCTGATACTTACGCCGCCTTTCAGAATGCGGAACAAAATAGCCTGGGTTCACGCGCCCTGGTCAATCCCTTTACCGGTGTCTTCCAATCGAATGCCAACGATCACACAGGCCACAGTCACACCGGCACATCGCACCGGCTTCTGGTGGAAGCGAGCGACCTGGACACCACGTTGAATCCGGGAGCGACGTATTACGCGGAAGTTCAATACATCAGTTCGGATGAATACGCCTGGTGCCAGACTCACCCTGGGCAATGCAACATGTACAACAACGCCTCCTACCGTCCGTACACCGTCACTGGGACGACGAGTTTCGTCTTTGCCGATGCTGGGCCCGCCGTTCGGATGGCTGCTGCCATCAACGCGTGGACTGGCGCGAACATCCAGCCGATCGAGCCCGCGCCGGGAGTCGATGGCCGGGCTTTCGTGGCCTGCAAGGTGACCGGTCCGGTCGCCGGCGTTTGGCATTATGAATACGCGGTCTACAACGAAAACCTTGATCGCGCCATCCAGTCCTTCAGTGTTCCCCTGGGATGCGGAATCACGGTAAGCAACCTGGGATTTCACGCTCCGCTAAATCATCCTGGCTTCCCAAACGATGGAACTCAGGGAGACGCGGGATTTAGCAACGCCCCCTGGATTTCGAATCAAACCGCCAGCGAGGTGAGCTGGAGTTCGGAGACCTTTGGGCAAAACCAGAACGCGAATGCCATTCGCTGGGGAACGTTGTATAACTTCCGCTTCGATTCGGGCAAACCGCCGTTGACGACGAATGCGACCATCGGTTTCTTCAAGACGGGAACGCCGGTCACGGTTGCAATTCTGGGTCCGAATGCATGCGATGTAGTCCCATCACCCACTCCCACCGTTCCTCCTAGTCCTACTCCGCCCGCCTCCCCCACGCCCACTCCTACTCCTTCTGCAACTCCGGTTCCGGTCCCCACGCCAATTCTTCCTCCGGGTGGGAATGGCAAGATCGTCTTTGAGAGAGACGGCCATATCTTTGTCATGGACGCCGACGGCGCGAATCAGACTCAACTCACCACCACAAATTTACGGAATTACGATCCGGTCTGGTCGCCTGATGGCACGAAGATCGCGTTTGTGAGCGACCGAAAAAAAACCGACCCCTACCCCAACATTTACGTTATGAATGCGGATGGGTCCAATCCGGTCCAGCTTACACTGACACTAGATGACAATAACATAGGAAACGTTGAGCCTGCCTGGTCACCGGATGGCACGAAAATCGTATTTACGCGTCACTTGATCGACGATCTGTCGAATTCGAACATCTACGTGATGAATTCGGATGGCTCCAATCCGATCCCCCTAACGAATACTGAGCCGACGCGCGAATATGAACCGGCCTGGTCGCCTGATGGTGGGAAGATCGCCTTTGTCAGAAGGATGAGTAACCCAACCCACATAGGAATCTTCCTGATGGATGCCGACGGGTCGAATCAGACGGATCTCACACCTACTACGATCGAGTCTACCAGCCCCGACTGGTCGCCTGACGGCACAAAGATCCTTTTTTGGAGATCAGGCAGCATATGGGT